>OKXB01000351.1_pt1 | contig 58763 bp, 74 predicted proteins | sample 1601731 | NCBI WGS metagenome assembly OKXB01 (sample SAMN04414077, study PRJEB24778) | human gut metagenome | material: faecal | host: Homo sapiens
TCGAAATCTTTTTAGGTTCGGTCTCTTTATCTGTTTTTTTCTTAGCCATATTTATCTTCTCCTTTTATTCTAATTTATTATATCACACAGCAAAATATTTTTGCAACCTATCTACTAAGACTTTATTTTTTTTAATCCATATCACACATTAATAAATCCACAAATAAAACATTAAATTTTTATAAATCTTTTAGACAAAATAAAGCATATGGAGGAATATCTTTTACATTACCATTTAAAGAAAAGTTATTATGACTATAATAGAAAGTTTAGGCTAAAATTGTACATTAAAAATTATCTTTTCATAATACATCAATCCTATCTATATACAATAGATACCATAAAATAAGGGGAAAGCCAACATTTTGGCGAAAAGCGGACCCACTTTGTAAAAATATGCCATTTAACTTATCAGATATTCAGAATTAATTAATTACATTCCTATATTTTTTACATTTTCATTCCTATATTTTTTTGTTTTCATTCGGTCATTTTCTAACTTTTCATCCGGCCATTTTCTGACCTTTCATTCGGTCATTTTTTTATTGCCAAATTAAAAGCACTTAACGTGCCCTTAATTATCAATAGTTTTCCATTCAGTATTTCCACACTTAGTACAAATTCTCGGAGCTAAAACCTTTTTTCCTTTAGGTAATTTCATACCTGTATCAATTTTACTACATAATAGACCAGATTCAGGGTCAATATAAGCTACCCCAAATTTAGCATCTTCACAACAATTACATTCTTTATCTTTCATATATAAATATCCTCCACCTATATTATGAGAATGTTTTATTATTTTATACAATTAATTGAAAGTTTTGCGGTTATAACCGCAAAACTTTTTGTATTACATCCAAAAAACAACTAATCAGTTGACTAGTTGTTTCATTAATTAAACTAATTCTAATCTTACTTCTAGAGCATCGTCTCCACGACGTTCTTTAAGTTTAATTATTCTAGTATATCCACCATTTCTAGTTTCATAAGTTTTAGCAAGTTCATTAAATACTTTTGATGTAACATCTTTATCATTATGTAAGAAAGCAAGTGCTTTTCTACGAGCTACAAGTGAACCATCTTTACCGTAAGTAATCATTTTATCAACAAATTTTCTTACTTCTTTAGCTCTAGCTTCAGTAGTAACAACATATCCATTCATAATAACATCTTTAGTAAGTCCAGCTAAAATACTTCTTCTAATTCTAGTTTCTCTTCCTAATTTTCTATATTTCATATTCTACTCCTTAAATGTAAGTCCTAATTCAGCAACTTTATCAATAACTTCTTTTAAAGATTTCTTTCCTAAGTTTCTGATCTTAGTAACTTCTACTTCTTTTTTGTTAACTAAATCTTGAACGGTATGAATACCAGCTCTTTTTAAACAATTATAAGCTCTTACTGAAAATTCAACTTCTTCAATTGGAGTTTCCAAAGTCTTAGTCATTGTATCAATTTTCTTTTCTTGCATTATATTAGCAATATTACTAATTGAATTTAAATCTGAGATTATTGAGAAATGTTCAATTAATATCTTAGCACCAAGAGCCATAGCTTCTTCTGGAGTCATAGATCCATTAGTAGTTACTTCCATAACTAATTTATCATAAGATTCATCTTGACCAACACGAGTAGCCATAACTTCATATTTAACCACTTCAATTGGTGAATAATTTGAATCAATTGCTATAACACCTGCAACATTTTGTTCTAAATTTGCTTTATTTTGAGCAGAGGATGTAAATCCACGACCATTATTGACAGTCATTTCAATATTAATTTTTCCTCCAGCAACTAAGTTACAAATAACAAAATCAAGATTCATAATTTCAATATCTGCATCTTTCTCAATATCTGAAGCAAGTACAGGTCCTTCAACTGATTTAGTAAGTCTTATAACTTTTTCTCCATTAGAATGATTTTTAACAACTAAATTTTTAATATTTAATACAATAGTTGTTACATCTTCTACTACACCTTCAATTTTTTGAAATTCATGAAGTACACCATCAATTTTAATAGATGTAACAGCACTTCCTGGTAAACTTGATAAAAGTACTCTTCTCATTGCATTACCAATCGTAGTACCAAAACCTCTTTCTAAAGGTTCAATTTCAAATTTAGCATAATGATTATTTTCTTGATATTCAGTAATTTTATAGTCTGGTTTTTCAAATTTTATCATAGTACACGTTCCTTTCCTTTATTAGTTTCTTGGTCTTTTTGGTGGACGACATCCATTGTGAGGAATTGGTGTTTCATCTGTAATACTTGTAATTTCAAGTCCTGCAGTTTGAAGTGATCTAATTGCATTTTCTCTTCCTGGTCCTAGACCTTTAACAAATACATCAACTTTTTTAACTCCAGCATCAACTGCAGCAGCTGCAGCAGCTTCACTAGTTAAACCAGCAGCAAATGGAGTTTTCTTTTTACTTCCTTTATAACCAATTCTACCAGCTGATGACCAACTAATAGCGTTACCTTCTTTATCACTTATAGTAACAATAGTATTATTATAAGTTGAATGAATGTGAGCAACAGCTTCAGGAATATTCTTCTTTATTTTTCTTTTTCTTCTATTATATGCCATATATTAACACCCTACTTTCCGACCTTTTTCTTATTAGCTACAACTTTTCCTCTACCTTTACGAGTCTTAGCATTTCTACTAGTTCTTTGTCCTCTTACAGGTAATCCCTTTTTGTGTCTAATACCTTCATAGCAATTTATTTCCATTTTGTTTTTAATACTCATTTGAACATCACGACGAAGATCACCTTCAACAGTATAATTATCAATTTCTTTACGAAGTTTTGCAATTTCTTCTTCAGTTAAATCTTTAATTTTCTTAGCTGGATCAACTTCTACGTTTTCACAAATAGTTTTTGCTAAATTTCTACCAATACCATAAATTGCAGTAAGTCCTATACAAGTATGTTTTTCTCCTGGTAATTCAATATTTTTAATTCTTGCCATTTATTATCCTCCTTAACCTTGTACTTGTTTATGTTTAGGGTTTTCACAAATAACCCTAACTTTTCCTTTTCTTCTTATGATTTTACATTTTTTGCAAATCTTTTTAACTGATGGTCTAACTTTCATAATTTCTCTCCTTATCTATTATTCCATTTTATAATCCCACGTGTTAAATCGTATGGTGAAAGTTCCACTGTAACTTTATCACCTGGTAAAATACGAATCATATTCATACGCATTTTACCAGAAACGTAGGCCTTTACAGTGTGTCCATTACTAAGTTCAACAAGGTAATCACTACCCTTTAACACTTCAGTAACTTTTCCTTCTACTTCAATCTTATCTTTTTTTCCCATATTTTAATCTCCTGTTAATATTTCATATCCATCTTTTGTAACTAGAACTGTATTTTCATAGTGAGAAGATGGTTTACCATCTTTTGTTACAACGGTCCAATCATCATCTAATAATGCTACATCTTTACTACCTAAATTAAGCATTGGTTCTATTGCTATAACCATACCAGCTTTAAGTCTTGTTCGATTATTATCATCAAAATTTGGCACATCCGGATCTTCATGCATTTCTAGTCCTATACCATGACCACATAATTCTTCAACTACTGATAAACCATGAGCATGAGCATACTCTTCAATTGCACGACTTATATCCATTACTCTTGCACCTTCTTTTACTTTTTTTACACCAGCATAGAAAGCATCTTTAGTATCTTTAACCAAATTTCTAACCTCATCACTTACATTACCAACAATAAAGGTTCTCGTAGCATCAGCATGATATCCTTTATAACTTAAAACTAAATCTATTGAAACTATATCACCATTCTTTATTTTGCGTTCTTTAGGTATTCCATGAACTACTTCATCATTAATTGATATACAAGCAGTTGCCGGATATCCTTCATAACCTAAACAAGATGGTACACAGCCAATACTTAAAATATAATCATGAATTAATGTATCTAATCTCTTGGTAGTAACACCTGTTTCTATATATTTTTCAATATATTTAAACGTATCACTCAAGTACTTACCAGCAATTCTCATTAATTCTATTTCTCTATCACTTTTAATACTAATCATTACAAACATCCACAATATCTTTAAAGATATCTTCTACATTTCTATTAACATTTATTTTATGAAGTTTATTTTTACCTTCATAATATTCCATCAAAGGTTTTGTATTATCTAAAAATGTTTTATATCTTACTTTAAAAGAATCAACATTATCATCATTTCTTTTAACTAATTCTTTTCCACATCCATCACAAATACCTTCAACTTTTGGTTTTAAATTATCTACATTTAGATTATATGACTTTCCACAACTACATGTAAGTCTTCCAAGAATTCTATCAATTGCTTCTTCTTCACTTAAATCTAAATATATTACTTCATAATCTTTATCTAACATATTATCTAAAGATTTAGCTTGATTAAGAGTTCGAGGAAAACCATCCAATATAAATGGTTTTCCATCTATCTTAGCAAGTTTATCATTAATTAAACTAATAATTAATTCATCACTAACTAATTCTCCACAATCAATAATATTTTTAACTTGTAACCCAAAATCTGTCCCTGAAGAAACTACTTCTCTTAGCATATCACCAGTTGATAAGTGATTATAACCAAAACTTTCTTTTAACATTGTACTTTGAGTTCCTTTACCCGCTGCGGGAGGAGCTATAAATATTATATTTTTCATATTATCTTAATCTCTTTCTTTTAGCAGTATAACTTCTACTTACTAAACTACTTTCCATTTGTTTATATGTTTCAATTGCAACACCTACAACAATAAGCATTCCAGTTCCTCCAATTGTAACTTGACTTGATAAGCCAAATATTAATGAGAATATAATTGGAATAGCAGCAAGTATTACAAGGAATATACTTCCCACTAGAGTAAGTTTACCCATTGAATTACTAATATAATTACTAGTATCTTCACCAGGTCTTATACCAGGGATGTAACCTCCACGTTCATTTAAATTCTTACTCATTTCATCTGGATTCATAACCATAAATGTATAAAAATATCCAAAGAATAATATTAATAATATATATAATACAAAACCTGTTGGTGTATTATAAAGGATATATTTATTAACAAAATCTATTGCACCTTGATTCTTAGTTAAAGCAACAATTGTTGCGGGTATAGTTGTAAGAATTGATGCAAATATTACAGGCATAACTCCAGCTGAATTTAACTTAATTGGTAAAAAACTATTTTGAGCTCCATATGCACTTGTTGATTTATTAGCATATTGAATTGGAATTCTTCTTTCTGCTAATTGTATCCAAATAATACCTACGACAATTAGGATATATACAAGGATAAATAAACAAAAGAAGAAGATACCCAATGCAGTCTCATATGTTCCGCTTGTTACAAATCCATAATAAGCACCAGTAAATATACTTGGCATACTAAGGATAATACCTGCCATAATTAACATTGATTGTCCATTACCAATACCTTTATTAGTAATTTGGTCACCCATCCATAAACAGAATGCTGTACCTGCAGTCATAACTAAAGCAGTTTTAAGTTGAACAAATACACTAGCACTACCCATATAAGCAATACATAATACATAAGCTTGGAAAAAACCGATTATAATACCCATATAACGATTTATCTTATTAATTTTTTGTCTTCCAGTATAACCTTGATCTTTTAAATCTTTAAAGTAAGGAATAATGTCCATTTGTAATAATTGAGTAATAATAGATGCAGTAATATAAGGAGAAACCCCTAGTGCAAATATAGAAAAACTTCTAAGTCCACCACCACTCATAATATTAAAGATTTCTAAAAAACCTAAGTCTTGATAAATTTGTGTTGCCCAAGGGATGGTTACGGATGACCCTAAAGCAAACAAACCTAAACAAAATAATGTAATATATATTCTTTTTCTTAAATCCTTATTAGCTTTATTAAATAATTGTGAAAAGCCTCGGAACATCTAAATCACCTCAGCTTTGCCACCAATATTTTCAATTTTTGTAACAGCCTTAGTAGAGAATCTATTAGCTTTAACAGTTAACTTTTTAGTAAGTTCTCCATTACCTAATACTTTAACTCCATTAAGTTGTTTTTTAATTATTTTTCTTTCTTTTAATACTTCTGGAGTAACAACATCTCCATCATTAAAGAATTTATCTAAATCACTTAAATTAATAATAGCAAATTTAGTTTCAAATTGTTTATTATTAAAACCTCTAATAGGAATTCTTCTATATAATGGAGTTTGACCACCTTGGAACCAAGCCTTGATTGATGCACCACTTCTTGATTTTTGACCATTTTCTCCACGAGTAGATGTTTTACCCATTCCAGATCCTGGACCTCTACCTACTCTTTTAGAGGCTTTCATTTCTTTAGTCTTTGGTAAATTTTCTAATCTCATATTATAATTCCTCAACTTTCTTGCCACGAAGTTCAGCTATATGTTCTGGAGTTCTTTGGCTCTTTAATGCTTCTAAAGTAGCTTTAGCAACATTAACTTGAGTATTTGCTCCTAGAGACTTAGCAACTATATCCTTAACACCAGCTAGTTCTAATACTGCACGAGCAGCACCACCAGCAATGATTCCACGTCCTTCTTTAGCAGGTTTAACTAAAACTACAGCTCTACCCACTTTAGCTTCTGCTTCATGAGGAATAGTTCTTCCTTGACTAAGTGCAACTTTACATACATTTTTATTAGCAGCTTGTAAAGCTTTTTTGATAGCTTCTGGAACTTCATTAGCTTTTCCACTACCAATACCAACTAAACCTTTACGGTTACCAACTGCAACAGTAGCACAGAAACGGAAATGTCTACCACCTGAAGTAACTTTTGTTACTCTAGTAATAGAAATAACTTTTTCTTCTAATAAATTTTTCTTTTCTTGTCTTTTATCGTCTTTTCTCATGCTACCCTCCTTAAAATTCTAGTCCAGCTTCTCTAGCAGCATCTGCTAAAGCTTCTACTCTACCATGATATTGATATCCACCACGGTCAAATACGACTTTTTTAATTTTTAATTTTTTGCATTTTTCAGCAACATCTTTTCCAACAGCTTTAGCTGCTTCAATATTACCTCCATTAGCAATTTTCAATTCTAAATTTGAAGAACTAGCAAGGGTAGTCTTAGTTACATCATCAATAACTTGAGCATAAATACCTTTATTAGATCTAAATACACTTAATCTTGGCACTTCTTTTGTACCACTAATAGTTTTACGAACTCTTGCATGACGTCTTACACGAGCCTTATTATTTGCTTCTTTTTTAATCATACTTTAACTCCTCCCTATGCCGCTTTCTTTCCTTCTTTACGACGAACTTTTTCATCTTTGTAACGAATACCTTTACCTTTATAAGGTTCTGGTTCTCTTACCTTACGAACATTAGCCGCAAATTCAGATACTTTTTGTTTATCAATACCATGAATAGTAATTTCTGTATTACTTTCGCTAGTTACTGATAATTCTTTTGGTGCTTCCATAACAACTGGATGAGAATATCCAGCATTAATAGTAATTTTATTACCACTTACTTGGAATCTATAACCTACACCAACTGCTTCTAAACCTTTATCATATCCTTTAGAAACACCTGTTATCATATTACTAATTAATGAATTTGTAGTACCTTGCATTACATTTGCTTCTTTACTTGGTTTAATTTGTTTAGTTAAAACAACACCATCTTCTACTACAACACTAACAAGTTTACTTACTTCTAAATTAAGTTCACCTTTAGGTCCTTTAACTGTAACTAAAGTACCATCAACATTAACTGTTACACCGTCAGGAATAACTAATTTTCTTTCACCTATTCTACTCATAATAACTTACCATATATAGGCAAGAACTTCGCCTCCTAACCCTTTAGCTCTAGCTTCTTTATCAGTCATTAGACCTTCAGAAGTTGAGATTATAGCAATACCTAGTCCGTTTAGAACTCGAGGAATTTCATCCACTTTAGCATAAACTCTTAAACCAGATTTACTAATTCTTTTAAGTCCAACAATAACTCTTTCTTTTTTAGGACCATATTTTAATGTTAAAGTTAATTTATCACCATTTGTATTTTTTTCATATACATAATCAGCGATATAACCTTCACTCTTAAGTATTTCAGCAATACCTAAAGTCATTTTAGTACCTATAACTTCAACAGTTGCATATCTCATTTGATTAGCATTACGAATACGAGTTAACATATCTGCTATTTTATCTTGTACAAACATAATTTTCCTCCTTCTACCAACTAGATTTCTTAACACCTGGTAATTTACCTTCATTTGCAAGTTCTCTAAAACAAATTCTGCAAATTCCATATTTTCTAAGTACTCCGTGAGGTCTTCCACAACGATTACATCTTGTGTAAGCACGAGTTGAAAATTTAGGTGCTCTTTGATTTTTAACAATCATACTTTTCTTTGCCATAGTGCCTCCTTAATTCTTGAAAGGCATTCCAAAGCCTTTTAATAAACTTTTAGCTTCTTCATTGCTCTTTGCAGTAGTAACGAATATAATATCCATTCCACGCACCTTTAACACTTCATCATATTCAATTTCTGGGAATATTAATTGTTCTTTAATTCCAATTGTATAATTTCCTTTTCCATCAAAAGCATGTCCTGAAACTCCACGGAAATCTCTAACACGAGGAAGCCCAATTTTAACTAATTTTTCAAAGAAATTATACATATTTTCACCTCTAAGTGTTACTTTAACACCAACAGGTTGACCTTCTCTTAATTTGAAACCAGCAATTGATTTACGAGCTTTTGTTACAACGCACTTTTGACCACTAATAGCTTCTAGATCTTTAACAGCAGCAGTAATAAATTTTTCATCTTTACTACCTTCTCCAACACCCATGTTGATAACAATTTTTTCTAACTTAGGAACAGCCATAATAGTAGTATAATTATGTTCTTTCATTAATTCAGGAACAATTTTTTCATCATATAATTTTCTAAAATTACTCATAACTACTTACTCACTTTCTTAGAAGTTTTAGCTTTCTTTTCCGCTTTTTCTTCTACTTTTTCTTTTGTTTTAGAAGCTTTAGCTTCTTTTTCATCAATAACCTTTACATTAGAAACATGTATAGGAGCTTCAATTTCAAATATTCCACCTTTGTCATTCATACTTGTTGGTTTACTATGTTTTTTAACAATATGTACACCTTCAACAACAACTCTAGCCTCAGTCTTTAATGTTTTAATAACTTTACCAGTTTTACCTTTATCAGCACCAGCAATTACTTTAACAGTATCTCCAACTTTTACTTTCATTTTTGCCTCCTATAATACTTCTGAAGCAAGAGAAACAATCTTCATATAATCTTTTTCTCTTAACTCTCTAGCAACAGGTCCTAAAACACGAGTACCAATTGGTGATTTATCATCTTTAATAAGTACACATGCATTATCATCAAATTTGATATAAGAACCATCGCTTCTTCTAACACCTTCAACGCTTCTAACGATTACGGCTTTAACAACTTTACCTTTTTTAACTGGACTGTTAGGAATAGCTTTTTTAACTGTTCCAACAACAACATCCCCGATATTACCATATTTAACTTTTGATCCACCAAGAACTCTAATAACTAAAAGTTCTCTAGCCCCAGAGTTATCGGCAACTTTAAGTCTACTTTCTTGCATTACCATAATAATACCTCCTAAAGGATAACAGCTTTAGTTAAAACTTCTACTAGTTCATATCTTTTAGTCTTAGATAATGGTCTAGTCATTCTAATCTTTACTGTATCTCCTACTTTTGCTTCATTGTTTTCATCATGAGCAGCATATTTCTTTGAATATTTAACATTTTTCTTATACAAAGGATGACTTTTTGATGTTTCAACATTAACAGTTATAGTTTTGTTATTAGATGCACTAACAACTTTACCAATTAATTCTTGTTTCTTTTCTGTCATTATTTATTACCTCCATCAATTTCTCTTTCTTTAAGAATAGTTTTCATTCTTGCAACATCTCTTCTTAATACTTTAAGTTCAACTGGTTTTTCAAGTGTACCATTTGCGTGTTGCATTCTCTTTGTAAATAATTCTTCCTTTGTATCTTTGATTTTTTTAACTAAATCTTCTGTAGATAACTTTCTTAGTTCCTTAATTTCCAAGAGAATCACCATCCTTTACTTCTTCTTTTTTTATAAATTTTGTTTTAACAGATAATTTATGTGATGCAAGTCTTAATGCTTCACGAGCTATTTCTTCAGAAACACCACTTACCTCAAACATAATCTTACCATTTTTAACAACTGCTACCCATTCATCTACTGAACCTTTACCTTTACCTTGTCTAGTTTCTAGAGGTTTTTTAGTTCTAGGCATATGTGGGAATATGTTAATAAAAACTTTTCCACCACGTTTCATATAACGTGTCATTGCAATACGAGCTGCTTCAATTTGACGAGCACTAATCCATCCGCCTTCTAAAGCTTGAAGTCCATATTCTCCAAAATGAAGTTCTGTATTACCTTTAGCTTTTCCATCATAACTTACTCTATGACTTTTACGATATTTAGTTCTTTTTGGCATCAACATGTTTATCAGCTCCCTTCAGATTTTTCTTTGCAGGAAGAATTTCGTCTTTATAAATCCAAACTTTAACCCCAATCTTACCATAAGTTGTATCAGCTTCAGCTATGGCATAATCAACATCAGCTCTTATAGTATGTAGAGGCACAGTTCCTTCAGTATATCCTTCAGTTCTAGCCATTTCAGCTCCGCCAAGTCTACCTGAAACTGCAGTTTTACATCCTTTAGCTCCAGCTTTCATTACATTTCTAATAGCTCTTTTTTGAGCTGATCTAAATGGTGCTCTCGCAGCTATTTGACTAGCTATATTTTGAGCAACAAGTGAAGCATTTAAATCTGGATTCTTTTCTTCAACTATATTAACAAAAATTTCTTCTCCAACTAATTTAGATAATTTCTTTCTTAGTTTTTCAATATCTTCGCCACCACGACCGATGATAACACCAGGTTTAGCAGTATAGATACTAACTTCACATTTATTTTTTCTTCTTTCAATAATAACACTTGCAATAGCAGCTTCTTTAAGATTCTTTTCTAAATATTCTCTGATTTTAATATCATTAATTAAATATTCTTGATAATTATCTTTAGAATACCATTTACTTTGCCAAGTTTTATTAACTCCAAGTCTGTATCCTATAGGATTTACTTTTTGTCCCATTATTACTTAACTCCCTTCGCTTCATCAGTTACTTTAACAGTAATGTGACTACTTCTTTTATCATGGCGGTCTACATTTCCACGACTTGCAAATTTAATTCTTTTATAAACAGGTCCTGGATTAATGTAACATTCACTAATTCTAAGTTCAGATTCATTAGCACCATTATTATTAACAGCGTTTGCAACAGCTGAATTTAAAACTTTAAGAATTAATCTACTAGCTTTAGTATTAGTATTTTCTAATATACCTCTAGCAGTTTCAACATCTTTTCCTCTAATTAAGTCCATTGTCATTCTAGCAAGTCTTGGCTTAATTAAAGCATTTTTATGAATTGCGTATGCTTCCATGTTACCTCCTACTTATTACCTGCATGGCCTGTAAATTTACGAGTTTGTGAAAATTCTCCTAATTTATGTCCAACCATGTCTTCAGTTATATAAACTGGAATAAAATCTTTTCCATTATGAACAGCTATAGTATGACCAACAAAGTCAGGAAAAATAGTAGATCTTCTTGACCAAGTTTTAATAACTGTTTTCTTAGTTCCTTTATTCATTTCTTGAACCTTTTTCATAAGTGATTTTTCAACATAAGGTCCTTTTTTTAAACTTCTTGCCATTTTTCCTCCTATTTCTTAGCCTTTCTACTAACTATTAGCTTTTCGCTTTTCTTTTTGCTCTTACGAGTCTTAACACCAAGTGCAGGTTTACCCCAAGGTGTCATTGGGCTCTTACGTCCGATAGGTGCACGACCTTCTCCACCACCATGAGGGTGATCGTTAGGGTTCATAACAGATCCACGGTTTGTAGGTCTAATACCCATATGACGTTTTCTACCAGCTTTACCTAAGTTAACTAGTTTGTAATCTTCATTTCCAACAACCCCAATAGTTGCAATACAAGTTCCTAGAACAAGTCTTGTTTCCCCAGATTGTAAACGAAGCATTACATATTTACCTTCTCTACCTAGTATTTGAGCTCCAGCTCCAGCACTTCTACACATTTCAGCACCTTTACCAGGTTGTAGTTCAATACAATGAACCATTGTACCAACTGGAATATTTTTTAAAGGTAATGAATTACCAACTTTGATATCAGCAGATTCTCCATTTTCAATAATCATACCAACTTTTAATCCATTTGGTGCAATAATATATCTTTTTTCTCCATCTTTATAATTAATTAAAGCAATGTTAGCATTTCTATTTGGATCGTATTCGATTGTTGCAACACGTCCAGTAACACCAACTTTATTTCTTTTATAATCAATAACACGGTATTTTCTTTTAGCTCCACCACCAATGTGACGAACTGTCATTTTACCTTGATTATTTCTTCCACCAGTTTTACTCTTACTAGCTAAAAGTGATTTAGTAGGAGTTGAAGTTGTAATTTCTTCATTTGCTAGTGTACTCATTCCACGACGACCATTAGTCGTTGGTTTATAATGTTTTATAGCCATAATTTTTTCCTCCCTACTATATTTCTATTGAAGAGCCTTCAGCTAAAGTAACAATAGCTTTTTTATAAGTCTTAGTTCTTCCAGCATATTTTCCAACTCTTCTTCTTTTAGATTTTGTATTTAATGTATTAACATTAACTACACTAACTTTAAAAGCTTCTTCAATAGCTTTCTTAATTTCTAGTTTATCAGCATCTTTAGCTACTTTAAATGTATAAACACCATTTTGTCTTTCAGCCATAGATTTTTCAGTAATAACTGGTGCAATAATAATATCAGAATAATGTCTCATTATTTAAGCACCTCCTCTAATTTGTTTACTGCAACTTCATCCATAACAACTACATCAGCATTTACTAAATCATATACATTTACTTCTTCAGCATATATTACTAAACAATTTGGTAAATTTCTAGTTGCTAAATAAAGATTTGCAGCATCATCACTTGTAACAAATAATACTTTATCTTCTAATTTTAATGCATCTAACATTTTTAATGCATCTTTAGTTTTAGTGCTTTCCATATTGAAATTATCAACAACTACTAAAGCTTTTTCTAATACTTTTTGAGATAAAGCACTCTTTAATGCAAGCACTCTTTCTTTCTTATTAATTTTGAAACTAAAGTCACGGTTACCAACACCAAATGGTACTCCGCCACCAACCCATTGAGTAGCTCTTATACTACCTTGACGAGCTCTACCAGTTCCTTTTTGTTTCCATGGTTTTCTTCCCCCACCAGAAACTTCACTTCTATTTTTAGTTTTTCTTGTTCCTTGACGAGTAGCATCTAATTGTAAACGAATCATTTTCTTTAAAGCATCATCATTTACTTCAATTTTAAAGATACTATCATTTAATGTTAAATCTTTTACTTTTTCACCATTAAGGTTCTTAACACTTATCTTTGTCATTTTAATTCCTTTCTAAGCAAGTATTACTTACTTTCTTCCTTAGTTTCTTCTTTAGTATCTTTTACTTCTTCTACCACTTCAGTAACTTCTTCTGCTACTTCAGGAGTCTCAACAACTTCATCAACAACAGTTTCTTCTACAAAAGTTAGAATTTCTTTTGGATCTTCCTTTCTGCTATTTTTAATAGCAGTCTTAATTAATACTAAAGAATTTTTTGCACCTGGAACATTTCCACTAACTAAAATATAGTTTTCTGCATCGTTTACTTCGATGATTTCTAAGTTTTGAATAGTAACTGCATCAACACCCATGTGTCCAGCTAATTTTTTACCTTTCAAAACTCTTTTTGGTAACATAGTACCAAGTGAACCTGGTCTTCTGTGATAATGAGAACCATGAGTCATTGGTCCACGAGATTGGTTATGACGTTTAATAACACCTTGGAAACCTTTCCCTTTAGTTGTACCTGTTACATCAACAATTTCTCCAACGCTAAATACTGAAGCAGAAATTGTATCACCAATATTATAAGTTGATTCTACATCTCTTATTTCTTTTAAGTAGCGCTTAGGAGTAGTATTTGCTTTTTTAGCATTTCCCATTTCTGGTCTAGTTGCTTGTTTTTCTTTCTTTTCGAATACACCAAGTTGAATTGCGTTATAACCATTATTTTCAACAGTTTTAACTTGCATTACTACGTTAGGTTCAGTTTCAATAACTGTAACAGGAATTAACTTACCTTCCTTAGTAAATACTTGAGTCATTCCAACTTTGCGTCCTAAGATTCCTTTCATAATTTTCTTCCTTCCTTTTCTTATAATTTGATATTTACATCAACACCACTAGGTATGTCTAAGTGTTGTAATGCATCAACAGTTTCTTTGCTTGGGTTTTTAATATCGATAAGTCTCTTATGAGTTCTTCTTTCGAATTGTTCCCTTGCATCTTTATATTTGTGAACTGCTCTTAATACTGTAACTTTTTCAATTTCTGTTGGTAGTGGAACAGGTCCAGAAATTTCGCCGCCAGTTCTTTTAACAGTTTCAACAATTTTTCCAGCAGCAACATCAAGTAATTGATGATCATATGCTTTCAAATTAATTCTAACTTTATCTTTTGACATTATTTCATGTCCTCCTTTCGCCTATATCTAGTATAGACATACTCCGTACAAGTTCTCCAATCACACTATTTTACTACCAACTCGTCCTAGTGTATCGGTAACCTCGCACATCTCCGCAGTCATACGACTATAATTATAACATTAAATTCTATGAAAAATCAAGCAAAAAAGTGCAATTTTCGAAACTTTTTCATAAACAAAAAAAGTTCTTAATTATTTTTTTTGTTAAGAACTAGTTTTAAATCATTACATTTTATTTTTTCATCGCCCAAAAATTCTCTAACCTTATTATATATAGAAACATCTAAAGTTTCAACCAATCTCATTTTAAACATTCTTTGAAGAGTATAGTAATAGTAATTTATATCTCTAGTATTTTTATCATCGGGCTTTTTAGCAGCATACAAAACAACATCTTTTAAAGCTTCTACATTACCAGCAATTATTTCATCAATTAAGTTATATAATTTTGGTTTTACAATTTCAACATAATCAACTTGATATATTTCTCTATCCCCATAAAAATCCTCTTGAACACCAACTTGTTTAAATTCAAACTTATTATAAATTGTCAAAGGATTACGTCTAGGAATTCCATAACATAAATAACTTCCAGCTCTTTTGATACTACAATCCCTAAACAAATTTTCTTGTAATTCTTTTACTTTTTCCAAGTCAAAACTAATCTCATACTTTAAAATTTCATTTCCATCAACACTATAATAATACATAAAAAACCTCCTAATCTTTTATTATTAATGATTCAGTTCCTTCCATTTCTTTGGGTATTGCTATATCCATATAATCTAAAATCGTCGGTGCAACATTAACCAAAGTTCCTTCTTTTTTTATTTTAACTTTATCATCGCAAATTATAAATGGCACTTTACTAGTTGTATGAGTAGTACAAACACTACCATCTTCATTAATCATTGTATCAGCATTACCATGATCAGCCAAGATAATAACTTTATAAAAATTTTCTTCAGCTTTTTCAAGTATTTTTCCAAGGCAAATATCAACAGCGCTACAGGCATTTACTGCAGCTTCCATAACTCCCGTATGACCAACCATATCAGGATTAGCAAAATTAACTAAAATAAAATCATAATCATTTTTCATTGATAAAACTACTCTTTTAGTAACTTCAATACAACTCATCTCAGGTTTTAAATCATATGTAGCAACACTTGGTGATGGAATATGAAACTTATCACACCCCTTAATCTTGCCATCAACACCACCATCAAAGAAATATGTTACATGAGGAAACTTTTCACTTTCAGCAATTCTAGCCTGAGTAAAATCAAGTTCACTTAAATACAACCCTAGTGAATTTTTAACAGTTGTGGGTTCAATTAAATTATAAGTTTTAATTTTCTTATCAACAGGTAAAAAACTAAATATAAGAGTATCCTTCATATTAGAAACACTAAAGCCTTCAAAAGAACTCCAATTAGCAAAAGCAGATAATATTTGTTTTGCTCTATCAGCTCTATAATTCATCCACATAATAATATCACCATTTTTAATAGTGTTCTTACTACATATAATAGGCTTTATAAATTCATCTGTTATTCCCTTTTCATAACTACCTTCTATAGACTTTTCTATATTAATTGAGCTCAAGCCTTTACCTAATGTCACTAAATCATAATATGCTTTTGTTCTATCCCAATTTTCATCTCTATCCATTGCATAAAATCTACCACAAATGCTTGTAATATCCCCAACACCATATTGTTTAATAACATCCTTTATAATATTAATATATTTCATTGCATCATGAACACCAGTATCCCTACCATCAGTTATTAAATGAAAATGAATTTTTCTAAAACCATTATTAACTAAAAATTTATACACATTAACAAAATCATCTACACCAGCATGAATATTACCATCACTACAAAGTCCCATAATATGTATATCTTTTTCTTTATTTTCAATCAATTTAATGACATTTTTATTTTCCATATCTGGTGATAGCAAAAAATCATTTACCAATACTTCATTTTGTTTAAGAAGTCTTCCAGCACCAATAGTCATATGACCAACTTCACTATTACCAGCTTGACCATGCGCAAGGCCTACCGCTTCTTCACTAGCACCTAAAAGAGCATGAGGATATTTACTCCATAACTCATTAAAATTATTCATATGAGCTTGTTTAATAGCATTTCCTTTTTCTTCATCACGAATTCCAAAACCATCTAATATAATAGTTAATATCTTTTTCATGTTTCACCTTCAATAAAATAATAGCACAACAAAAATTAAATTTCAACAAAAAAGCTCTGCATAAAAACAGAACTTTAAGCAATTAATTCTTTAGTATTTAATTTAAATCTATCAGCTAAAGTTGATAAAAACTCAGAATTTGTTGGTCTACTTCTATCAAAATCCACACTATTTCCAAATATATCTTCCATAAGTTTAATATCTCCTCTTGTCCAACTTATTTCAATAGCATGTCTAATAGCTCTTTCAACTCTCGAAGATGTAGTTTGATATTTATTAGCAATCTTCGGATATATTTCTTTAGTAACTAATGATGTAACACCATCATTAGCATACAATAACATAACTCCTTCTCTTATATATTGGTAGCCTCTAACATGACTAGGTATACCTAAATCATGTAACAATGTACTTACTTCTATTTCTATCTTATTGGCTTTAACAAGATTCATTTCATCTTTATGGGAAACTAAATCCATAATTCTACTATTAACAATATCCATATCTACTGGTTTAAGCATAAAATAATTTGCTCCCAAAGCTTGAACCCTTCTCATAGTAAAATCGTCCTTAAAACTTGATAAAACCATTATTTTCTTATTTATATTATGATTTTTTAATTCTTCTAAAATTCTAATTCCATCAAATTGTGTTAGTATCAAATCTAACATTAACAGATCATATTGATCCGGATTTTGTAATAAATAATTTAAAGCGTCCTTTCCATTAGTAAAACCCCCGATAACAGAAATTATTTCACTATTTCTAAAGTACTCCTTAACACTTCTTATCACTGCTTCGTTATCATCTACGACAACCACCTTAACTTGTTTATTCATTGTGTTTCTTTTTCCTTTCAAAGTATAAATATTTCTTCCCTACATCTCCATTATAAGTCACTAAAAGTTAAAATGCTACAAAAACTTTTGTCGAATGTTGTCAACCGTTGTAAACTCTTGACATTTTTTACCGAAAATCATTTATTTTCAAAAAAAGAAGAATTACTTCTCCATTTCTAAAATCATATTTTTAACCTTATTAACATCCAATGATGATCCACCAACTAAAAAACCAGTTAAACCTTTAATACTAGATAACTCTTCAATATTTTCATCATTAACACTTCCACCATAAAGTATATCTAATTTAGTTTCATATTTTTCATAAATTATATCATTTATAAAACTTATATTTTCATTTATTTCCGATACTTCAGGAACTTTACCTGTACCAATCGCCCACACAGGTTCATAAGCAATCATAATATTTTTTAATTCTACATTATTTAATACTTCACTTATTTCTTTTTCAAGTATTTCAAATGTACTTCCATTTTCTTTTTCACTTAATGTTTCTCCAATACAATATATAACATTAAGATTATTTTCTATAGCGTTATTTATCTTATTTATAAAATCTATATTTATTTCATGTTTATATATTCTTCTTTCGCTATGTCCAATAATAACATATGTTGCCCCTAGACTCTTTACTTGACTAGCTTCAATTTCTCCAGTAATAGTTCTATCCGAAAAAGAACTAATATCTTGAACTCCCAACTCATAACCACACTTATCAAACAATGATAAGTATATAGAAGGTGGACATAAAACCAATTTAACTTTAGTTTCTATATTACCTAAACTATTATTATATTTTATTATTTCATCTTTAAGTAATTTATTTTTAAAATTACAAACTAGATACTTCATTTTATTCCATCCATTCTAATGCTTTTAATGTTCCATCTGCTATATATTCTAATGTTGCTCCACCACCACTAGATATAAAGTCAAAACTATCCTTAAACCCAAACTTAATACATGCTGATGCAGTATCTCCGCCGCCTACAATAACTTTCTTCCCAGAATCCTTTAAAATCTTAAATAGATTACTTGTTCCTTCCATAAATCTTTCATCTTCAAATTTACCACAAGTTCCATTCACAAAAACTATTTCAGATTTATCAATATACTTTTTATATACTTCAATGCTCTTATTACCAACATCATATATAATTCCATCATCAATTGTAAAATCAACCGGCAATACTATTTTACCTTTGTATTCGTCCATCAATTTCTTTAATTCGTTTAATATCCCTTCATCACTAGTGGCAATACTATTACCTATATCGGCACCTTTTGCTTTTAAAAATGAGTTAGCAATACCACCACCCACTAGTAAATAATCACATCTTTCAATCAAAGATTTAATAATAGGTAGTTTATCATCAACTTTAGCCCCCCCCATAAATACCGTAAATGGATGTGGAGTATTATGAATTAATATATTTAAATGTTCTAACTCATCCATAACTAAAAAACCAATAGCATGAGGTAAGAATTTAGCTATACCAGCAGTGGATGCATGAGCTCTATGCATTGATCCAAAAGCATCATTAATATATACTTCACCTAGACTAGCCCAATATTCTGCTAAAGCTAAATCATTTCCGCTTTCCTTCTTTTCATAAATATCCATAAATCTAGTATTTTCAAGTAATATTACTTCACCTAACCCACAATTATCAACAATACTTTTTACTTTATCCCCATAACAACTATCTAAAAATTTTACATTTTTACCTAGCAAATTAGCAAGTTCTTTTGCAACTATTTTCAAACTATTCTTAGCTTTATCTTCTTCACTCTTTATTCTTCCAAAATGACTTAATATTACTACTCTACAATTATTTTCTAACAAATAATTTATACTCCTTAAACTTTTCTTAATCTTAGAAGAATCTTTTATGATACCATTTTCCATAGGTACATTGTAATCAACCCTTATTACAACTTTCTTATTTTTTAAATCAATATCTTTTATTGTTTTCATAAACTAATCACCTATTATTATTTTAGCACTAATATACATCACTATTCAATTTTAATCATTAATATTTGACAAAAAGATGTAAAAATGATAATATAACTGCCTAAAGAAAGGGGTTTATATGTTAAAAGTTGATATAATAATCTCAAAAAGAAAAGTATATATAAATAATCTTGCTCATTACTATGAAAATAGTAATATTTTAAGATTGGTTTTTAAAAGTGAAGAAGAATATCTATCTTATATGCAATCATTAACATTAACAAACATTGCCTCATTAGAAAGTGTTGTATCTGAAAAAATAAATAAAGTCTTTACACCTTCAGAATTAAAAAAAGCAATTTTAGAAGCACCCCCTCACTTTGAATTAAAAACAATTGATGACTTACCAACTACTACAATAAAAAACAGAAGAAAAATATATTTAAATTTAACAAAGTTATCATTTAAAGAAACTTTTGCAATTTTAAAAAATTCATTAATACATGAAAATGTTATTTTCTTTGATAAATACAACGAGGGAAAAGAAATGTCATTAAAAAATCTATTAACAATGTATGAACAACTTTTAACTTGCATTAAAAAAGCAAAAGAAAAAGAATATTCGCCAGTGGAAAGTCTTTATTTTGCTTATAACATAGTAAAATCTAGAGTTTTTAAAGATGAAGATAAAAATGAAGATAAATGTAAAAGCAGAAGCCTATCTAAAGTTTTAAAATCAGATAAAATTGTATGTGCGGGTTTTGCAAATTATTTACTTTGTTTATGCGATTTATTAGAAATACCTGCAGAAAAAATCGTGTGGGTTCCTAAGCAAAAAGGAAAAGTTGGACATGAAACAATCGCTGTTTATTTAAATGATTCAAAATATAATATATTAGGGATATTTGCTATTGATCCAACCTGGGATTGCAAAGAAAATCAGAGAGATAAAAAATACAAAAATGACATAACGCACTTTTTAGTACCAATGAATATGGAAAAAGAAGAAAAAGAACAAGAAGAATTAAATACAAACTTAAATTGTTCATACTATGCTTTATTAAAAATATTCGAAGGACCAACAAACAAACTAATTATTGATAATGAAACAGAATTAGCATTTAAAGTAGCAGATAGAATATTTAGCTATTTAGGGCTACCACAAACTGATCAAAATTTACATGAATTATACGAAACCATTAAAGAACTTGGAAAAAGAAATATTTCTACAGAAACTTTAAGACAAATAATAACTGCTGTAGAACCAAAATCCAATGTAGATATGAAAAGAACATTAAAAACAAGTCCTTATGAATTTGCTGAAAAACAAAAAAGAAAACTAACACGCAAAAGATATTTTTTTAATTATTAAAGATCATACAAAAAAAACTCACACGAAGTGAGTATTTTTTAATTTTATACTATTAAACCAAATACACTTAATACAAATATATTTAGAATACCAATTAGAATTACTAATTTAATAGCCCATCTAAACCATGTTGAATATTCAACCTTAGCTAAAGCAAGACCACCCATTATAGCACCACATGTTGGCGAAATTAAATTTACTAAACCATTCGCAGCAACCATAGTCATTATTGTAACTTCAACACTATATCCAAGTTGTGCAGCTATAGGTGCAATAATTGGAGTAGATAAAGTTGCAAGTCCACTTGAAGATGGAACTAAGAACGATAATACAACATGTAATAAATAGTTAAGTGGAACGAATGCAAATTCTGGTAATTTAGACAAAGCATTCGCAGCATTATAAACTATATAATTATCTAAATGAGTTTGCATCATTAGTATACTAGCACCTCTTGCAATAGCAATAACTAGTATAACTCCAACCATATCTGCTGCCCCAGAAACAAATGCATCAACATATCCTTTTTCACCTGTTCCATTAATTATAGCAATAATAATTGATAAAATTAAGAACCATAATGCAGAATCGTAGAAATACCATTCACCTAATGGCGATCCAGTTAAGTATTTACTCCAACCTTCAAATAATGTAACATTAAATTCACCCCAAGGAATAAATCCAATAATCATTACAACGAAAGCTAAAGCAAAAACGATTAATGTTGCTTTTTGTTTTCCAGTTAGTTTAGGTTCTTCTTTATGACTTTCAGCATATTTACCAAATTCTTTTTCAGCATTTTTTTGTTCTCTTAGTGATAAGAAAGTAGAACCTTTATCCTTTTGAACTTTTTTAGCATAATTCATAACAAATATAATTGAAAGTATTAATGAAGTTAGCCATATAAACATCGCAATTAAAATTACAAAACCATTATCAGCAGTAATTTCTTTTGGAAGAGAACTAAGTGCAACACCAGTTGCAAATGGGTTAACTGTAGAACCTAAACAACCTGTTCCAGCACCCAATAATACAATAGCAGAACCAACTAAAGGATCCATTCCTGCAGCCATCATTGTAGCAGCAAGTAAAACATAGAATCCAACAGTTTCTTCTAACATACCATATGTAGTTCCACAAATAGAAAAGATAGTCATTAATATTGGAATTAACCAAATTTCTTTACCCTTCAATTTATGAACTAAAACTTTAATACCTGTTTCTAACGCTCCCGTTTGATTAACAACCGCAAGCATTCCACCAAGTATCATAATGAAAATACCAACATCAACAGCATTTTCAAAACCACTAATCGGAGCCATTAATACTTGAGATAATGTTGCTCCTACTGTACCACTCCCATCAACTAATGTATCACCTACAAATTTAGCGTTTGGAAGTAAATGTGATAATATCCCAAGACCAAATATAAGTATTAGAATAATTGAAAAAGACGATAACATTGTTTTTGCCTTTTTCTTAACATTTGCCATTTATTTTTCCTCCTTTATTACCGTACCTGTTTTTCCTAATATTGCATCCTCTGCTTTTTCTAAAGAACTTATTATTGCAACACGATTAGAATTTTTTACAAAATCCAAGCATGCTTCAACTTTTGGTAACATACTTCCTTTTGCAAATTCTTCTTTTTTGATATAAGTTAATGCTTCATCAACACTTAATTCATCCAAATCAATTTGAAAATCAGTATTATAATGAATTGAAACCTTATCAACAGCAGTTAAGATTAATAACTTATCCGCACCGATTAATTTACCAAGAAGAGATGCTGTTCTATCTTTATCAATAACAGCTTCAACTCCTTTTAAGTTATTCCCATCATTAATAACAGGAATACCTCCACCACCTGCAGCAATTACAAGTGAACTTTGTTGAATTAAGTTCTTTATAGCTTCCGCTTCAACAATATCTATTGGCATCGGAGATGGCACAACTCTTCGATACCCTCGTCCTGAATCTTCTACAAAAGTATAACCTTTTTCTTGTTCTTGTTTTAAAGCCTCTTCCTTACTATAAAACATTCCAATAGGTTTAGTTGGATTAGAAAAAGCACTATCTTTTGCATCCACCAGAACTTGTGTTATTAAAGTTACGCATGATTTAACAATGCCTTCTTTCTTTAATTCATTTTGAATACATTGTTGTAAACCGTAACCAATATAACCTTGACTCATGCTCCCACACTCAGGAAATGGCATAAATGGAGTATTAGCCTCTCCTTTAGAAGAATACTCCATTGCTAAAGCAATTTGTCCTACTTGAGGACCATTCCCATGAGTAAGAACAATTTCTTCACCATTTTTAACAAGACTAACAATAATCTTTGCTACATTTTTTAGTAAATTCATTTGTTCTTCTGGATTTTTACCTAAAGCATTACCACCTAAGGCAATTACTATTTTACTCATTATCTTCCCTCATAGTTGCATAAACTACAGCTTTAATAGTATGCAATCTATTTTCTGCTTGATCAAATACTTTGGATTTAGCTGAATTAAATACCTCATCAGTTACTTCCATTTCTTTTAAACCAAATTTATTATATATATCTTTACCAATTGTTGTATTTAAATCATGGAAAGATGGTAGGCAATGTAAGAATATAGCATCGCCTCTTGCATTATTCATAACATCCATATTTACTTGATAATCTTTTAGAAGATTAATTCTTTCATTCCAAACTTCATCAGGTTCTCCCATAGACACCCAAACATCAGTATATATTACATCTGCATCGCGTGTTGCATCTATTACATTTTCATTCATAGATATGGAACCGCCATTTTCATGAGCAATTTCCATACATCTATTTACTAATTCTTCATCTGGCCATAAACTCTTTGGACCACATGCCACAAAATGCATACCCATTTTAGCACATACAACCATTAATGAATTAGCTACATTATTTCTAGCATCACCCATAAATACAAGTTTAATACCTTTTAAATGTCCAAAATTTTCTTCAACTGTTAAGACATCTGCAAGCATTTGTGTTGGATGGAATTCTGTAGTTAAACCATTCCAAACTGGAACGCCAGCATTTTCGGCAAGTTCTTCAACAATTTTTTGATCAAATCCACGATATTCAATACCATCATACATCCTACCAAGAACTTTTGCAGTATCACTAATAGATTCTTTTTTACCCATTTGTGAAGCTCCGGGGTCAAGGTAAGTAACACCCATACCTAAATCCATTCCAGCAACTTCAAATGCACATCTAGTTCGTGTTGAAGTCTTTTCAAATAACAACACAATATTTTTACCTTTTAAATATTTATGTTCTATGCCATTTCTTTTTTTATCTTTTAATTCTTTAGATAAATCTAATAAATATCTAATTTCTTCTGGTGTATAATCAAGTAATGTCAAAAAGTTTCTTCCTCTTAAATCAGGTTGCTTTCTTAAATCAACTTTAATAAAATCTTCTATTCTTAAAAGAGGTATCTCTTCATCTTTTTTAGGATCTAATTCTTCGATGTCTTCACGAATTAAAGGCATACTCATACATCTAGGACCACCTCTACCTCGAGATAATTCAGCACTACTAACTTCAATTACATGGATACCATGTTCTCTTAGAATATTATTGGTAATATTATTTCTATCATAAACAACAACCACTCCAGGAGCAATACATAATGTATTAGTTCCATCATTCCATTGTTCCCTTTCTGAAGAAATCTTTTCTCCACCAGCACATGGAATTAAAGTTATTTCTCTACCTAAATATTTTTCCAAAATAGTTTCTAAAGAACCATTTACTTCAACAACATTTAAATCTTCATCAGAATCTGGAATATCACCTTCAGTTATTTCAAAAACTTGTAATGTATCCATAATACCTGGATGATATGTAAATTTATCATAATCAATTTGAGTAAATACTGTATCTAAATGCATGAAAGCACGAGATTCAGGTATATTAAATGCTAAAATTGTATCAATTTTACAATTTGGATCTTTAAAACAATTCTTAGCAAGCTCATCAATCGCTGCAGCTTCAGTTCTTTGCGAAATACCAACAGCAAGTGTATGACTATTTAAATTAAGTACATCCCCACCTTCAATATGATATGGTAAATATCTATCATAATATTTATATAACTTATCTTTAAAATCAGGATGATAATTAAATATATATTCAGCATAAATTGTTTCTCTATTTCTTGTAACTGAATACATTTTATTTAAAATGACACCATTACCAGCACTTGCAAATGGGTCTCTAGTAAAATAAAGATTTGGCATAGGATCTGCTAAAAACTCAGATTCTTCACTAACTAAATCTACTAAAGATTTCTCAACTTCTCTTTTAGCTCTACTTATTTCTTCAATCTTTATACCTTCCATAGTTTTTAATACAAGTTCTTTTTTATTGTTAAAACTCTTTAAATAATCAAAAACTAAATTTTTATATTTAGGCGTAGTAATACCAGCCTCATAGATAAATTGCCTAATAAATTTATCTTCAATTTCACCACTTATTTCAAGTACACTTGCCATTAAATCTTCTAAATAAACAACTTCAATACCATTTTCTTTTAAGACTCTAGCAAACTCATCATGTTCTGCTTGAGCATCAGGCAAAAAAGGAATATCATCAAATAATAATCTACTTAATGAATCTGGTGTTAAATTCAAAAGTTCATTTCCAGGTCTATGCAAAAGCACTTTTTTAAGTGGACCAATTTCACTTCTTACATTAATTGCATTCATCAAAATCCTCTCCTTATTCTCTACTAAATTATAACAAACTTCATATTTAATTGCAATTTTATTTTTTAACTTTTTGTAAAAATGCTTTTATTCTATCATTTTTATTATTAAAAAACTCTTTATTACTTCCATCAAATATTATTTTTCCGTTTTCTAAAAACAATATTCTATTAGCAATACTTTTAACAAAACTTATTTCATGAGAAACTATAATCATTGTTTTATTTTCACTAGCAACCATTTTAATTAAATCCAGTACTTCACCAATCATCTCGGGATCAAGTGCACTCGTAGGTTCATCAAATAAAATGATATCTGGATCCATCATTAACGTTCTAATAATAGCAACTCTTTGCTTTTGCCCTCCGGATAAACTTGATGGATAGCTTAATGCTTTATCTTTTAAACCGATTTTCTCTAAAAGCATTATGGCTTTTCTTTTTGCACTACCCTCTCCCATAACTTTAAGTTTTACCGGTGCCAGCATCAAATTATCCAAAACACTTAAATGATTAAACAAATTAAATTGTTGAAAAACCATTCCTATTTTTTCACGTACTAAAGATAAATTTGTTTTTTTATCTACTAAGCTAGTACCTTCAAAAACTATTTTACCACTACTTGGTGTCTCTATCATATTTAGGCATCTAAGCAAAGTACTCTTGCCACTTCCAGAAGGTCCCACAATTGCTATAATATCTCCAGTACTAACATCAAAACTGATATCTTTTAAAACTGTATTTTTTCCAAAACTTTTTTTCAAATTTTTAACACTTAGCATCTAACTTTACCTCCATTTTATTAACTAATTTAGTTAATCCTAGAGTAATAACTAAATATATTAATGCAATAATTATTAAAGGAAAGAAATAATCATAGGTCCTAGATGCAATAATATCACTTGCTTTTGTAAGTTCCATAATACCTATATAAGCTCCTGCCGATGTTTCTTTAATTAATGTAATAAACTCATTTCCTAAAGCTGGCATAACATTTCTAATTCCTTGAGGCATTATAATATATCTCATAACTTTTCTATAACTTAGACCTAAAGATAATCCAGCCTCCATTTGACCTTTATCAATCGAATTAATACCAGACCTAATAATTTCAGATACATATGCTCCAGAATTAAGTCCAAAAGCAACTATACCCACAATAACTATACTAATATCAACAGACTTAAATATAACATAATAAATTATCATTAATTGTAACAATACTGGTGTTCCTCTTATAACATTTACATACCATGTAACTACTTTATTTAATATCTTTAATTTACCATTTGTATCATGATTATGTCTTATTATCGCTATTAAAATACCTATAAAAACACCAATTAAACAAGCAAATAAGGCAATAATTAAAGTATTAAACAATCCTTCAAAAATATATTTATATCTTCCATCATAAATAATGCTTTCATAAAAACTATTATAAATATCTTTAAACATATAAACCTCTATTTTTCTGTATGTTTTATAATAAAACTATTTATTTTACCTTCATCTTTTAACTTTTGTAAAACAGTATTTATTGCATTTAATAATTCTTTATTTCCTTTTTTAACAATCATTCCATAAGAATCATTAGTTAAAGCCCCATCAAGAATTTTAATTCCATTATTAGTTGATACAATTTCTTTCGCAGGAAGCTCATCCATAACAACACAATCAACTTTACCTGCCTTTAAATCTTCAATTGCTGCTAAATACTTCTTTTGTCTTACAATACTTGCATTCTTAAAATTATCTGTAACATATGTATCTGCAATACTTCCAAGTTGAACAGCTATTTTTTTATTACTTATACTATTTACATTAGTAATGTTACTATTATTACTTACAATAACTACTTGTTTACTTACAGAATAATTAATAGAAAAATCTACATTCTTAGCTCTATCATCACTATAACTAATGCCAGCAGCACCAAAATCAGCTTTACCTGTTTTTACTTCATTAATTATTGAATCAAAAGCAATATCTTTTACTACTAAAGTTTTACCTAAATATTTAGCAATTTCTTTTGCTATATCTACATCTACTCCTACAACTTCACCACCATCATAATATTCATATGGAGCAAATCCAGCTTCTGTAACCATTATAAGTTCATTCGTATTTTTCTTACATCCACCAAGAGCAATTAATGCTATTAATATTATTATAACTTTTTTCATATCACACCTCTATCTTAATATTTATTATACCATTAAAATTATCTAAATAAAAGAAAAAAATTTCCTAAACGGAAATAATTAAAATATTTATTTTCTTATTAATTCTTCATAATAATTCATTATTACATCTATTCATACTTCCCAGCTTACATCTTGATAACCATTTCCTTTAAAAACTTTTGAAATGCATCATCTAAATTATATACACACGCTTGTAAGGCATAAGTCTGTAGGAAAAATTCTTAATTTACATGTTTTATACGTATTCATTAAAATACTTCCTTGAATGATTTGGCTATACCGCTTGTTTGGGTATATATCAAGGCTTTTATTTACAAAAGAAAGTATAACTTTCCTAATTTACAAAAAAAAACTAGCAAAAAACTAGTTATATATAAATCGCCAAAAAGCGAATGTTTGCTTGGCAGGGGCAGAGAGAATCGAACTCCCATCAAAAGTTTTGGAGACTCCTATGCTACCATTATACCATGCCCCTAAATTCTTTGGAAACAAATAGATTATAACATAATAAAAATAAAATTACTAGCATTTTTTACAAATATGTGCTTAAATATACTTATGGAAAAAAATTTTTTAAGAAAAACATATAAAGAAAAAAGAGATAATATCAAAAATAAAGATATTAAAGATAATGAAATATACAAACAAATTATTAACAATCAAAATGTATTATCAGCAAAAATTATCTTAATTTATATCTCTATAAAAAGTGAAGTTGATACATCAGAAATAATCAAACATTTTATAAACTCTAAAAAAATAGCTATACCTAAAATAATAAATAATAATATGAAATTTTGTTACATAAAAAGTTTAAATGAATTAATACCAGGAAAATATAATATACCAGAACCTATAAATAATAATTATGTTAATGATTTTGATAGCACAATATGTATAGTTCCGGGTATATGTTATGATAAAGAAAATTTTCGTGTAGGTTACGGAAAAGGCTATTATGATAAATTTTTAAGTAAGCATAAAATTAAAACTATTGGTTTGTGTTACAAAGAATGTCTTGTAGAAAAAATTGATACTGACAAATTTGATTATAAAATTGATGAGGTAATAACAGATTAATTATAAAAACATACACTATATTAAGGTGATATTATGCTTTTTAATTATACAAATCGAGAACTCGATTTACTTGCAAGAATTATGCGTGCAGAAGCGCTTGGCGAAGGTAACCTTGGAATGTTAATGGTAGGAAATGTTGTAGCCAATAGAGTTTTAGCAGATTGTTTAACTTTTAAAAATGTCGATAGTATTTATGATGCAATTTACCAACCTAATCAATTCACCGGAGTAAATTCTTCACTATTTAACGCAACAGCCACAACTTTAGAAAAACAATTAGCACAAAGAATAGTGCGTGGAGAATACTATCATCCAGCCACTAATGCCTTATGGTTTTATTCACCCACTAAGGGAGCATCCTGTAAACAAACTTGGTACAATCAAGATCTAGCAGGAAGGTATAAAAGCCATTGTTTTTATGTTCCAGATTCAGGAATATGTACAAAAATCCATTAATCTTGGCATAATTTAACAAATAATGTATAATAATGAATAAGGAGCGATTTCTATGTTTTATTCTTATTGTATATTATTTTTTATTTTCTCATTTCTAGGTTGGGTAATGGAAGTAACGTTAACACTCATTACAGACAAAAAATTTGTAAATCGAGGATTTTTACTTGGACCTTGTTGCCCAATATATGGATGTGGATGTATTTTACTAAATTTATTATTACAAAACTATGTGAATAACATTATAGTATTATTTATTTTAACAATGTTTACATGTTCATTACTTGAATATATAACAAGTTTTTTAATGGAAAAAATATTTAAACTTAGATGGTGGGATTATTCTCAAATGAGATTTAATATAAATGGAAGAATTTGCTTAGAAACAATGACACCATTTTCTATACTCGGCGTACTTGCTATAAAATATGCAACACCATTTTTTATAACAAACATTAACAAATTATCAGAAAAAACAATTTTAATTATATCCATTATTTTAATAACTTTATTTATTATTGATGTTATTATTTCATTAATAATTGTATTTAAATTAAAATTCGTATCCAAAAACATTAAAAAGGATTCAACACTAGATATTAAAAATGCTATAAAGAAATTCATAAAAAATGATTTCTATGTTTATGAAAGAATAATCGAATCATTTCCAAATCTTACAAAAAGTCTAAAAGAAAAAGCTTTAAAACTAAAAAAGAAACCCAAAATTATAAAATGATTTTGGGTTATTTTAATTCTCCAATAATACTAACAAAAAATTCTTTGTTCCACATATCTAAAGAATGAACATCTTTTATATCTCTTAATATTATATTATTTTGATTAGAATATTCAGTTAATTTTTGTTTAGTAATTTTTGAAGTAATTATCATATTTTAACCTGTAAATACCATTTGGCGAAAAAACTATGATTATTACAAAAAAACTACTGTTATGGTAACAATAGTTTTTGACCTATACTTAATGTATTAGATGTAATATTATTTAATTTTTTTAAAGCATCAACAGTAGTTCCATATTCACGAGCAATACTATATAAGCTATCGCCTTTTTGAACTGTGTATACTACATTATCTTTTGTGGTATCACCACTTGGCAACTTAAGCACTTGACCTATACTCAAATTATTTGATGTTAAATTGTTAATATCTTTTAACTTATCAACAGTGGTACCATAAGTTCTAGCAATACTATATAAATTATCACCCTTTTTAACAGTATATGTATTTACTTTTATATTTTCTTCCCCAGGTATTTTGAGTATTTGACCAATCGCAAGTGAATCAGTTGTAATATTATTTAATGATTTTAAGTTATCCACAGTAGTATTAAACTTTCTGGCTATACTATATAAAGTATCTCCTTTTTGAACAACATATTCATCACTTTCTTTTTCAGGAACTTTACCAGGAATTATTAAATTTTGACCTATACTTAATAAATTACTTGATAAGTTATTCGCTTCTTTTAATTCAGAAACAGATACCCCAAGTTTTCTAGAAATACTCCATAAACTATCACCACTTTTAACAGTATAGTAATTTGAATCAATCGGAGCAACATATTTACCTCCGGCATATTCCACAATTGCTTTAGTTACAGCTTCAGCTAAATTTTCCCAATTGTTTTTAAGTTGTGAAACATCATCACCATCAGAATCAGCAAATCCATATTCCACAATAACTGTTTCATTATTCGGAGTATCACGCATTATATAGTAATAATCCTTCGCTGGATTACTCGGAAGTCTTCTTTGATAATATTTTCTAACATTTTGACCAACATTTTCAAACTCTTTAGCAATTTTCTTAGCAAAAGTATCATTATTCCTCAAAGCATATATTACTTCTGCACCATCGCCACCTCGGTCACAAAAAATACGTAGCAACTGAATTAAAAAAATAATTATTTATCATATTCATATTTATCTTCATCTATAAGATTAAACTTATATGTAATTTGTATATTTCTATCTTTATCTATTTCAATTCTATCTATCAAAGCAAACAATAAATCTCTGCTCGGATTATTTATATTTAAAAATTCTTTTATCGTTTTTGTATAATCAGGAAGTTTTTCTATTTGTTCCTTTGAATTGTCTTTTTTATTTTCTAACTCTTTTATTTTTTTTACAATGTCTAATAGTGCTTTATCTTCTGCTCTAATTAATCCATCCAATGTATCTTTATCAATTTTATCTGACATTTCACATATTAATATATCTAATTTCTTCATATGCTTTTCTTTTTCTTTATTTAGTCTTATTAAGTCGCTATTCTTATTTTTCTCTAATAATTCGCCCTGTTTAATTAATTTTTCATTTATATCCTCAATTGATATGTTTTTAATGTATTTTGAAACAGTAATTTTTATACGTTTTAATAAAGATTTTTCTAATTCATCATAAGGCATAAAATGAGATTCACATCTATGTTTTTTAGGATCTCTGGCATATTTATTACAATTTATAGTCCAATAATCATATTTCTTTTTACGACTTATACTTAAATAGTTACCACATTCTTTACAAAACAATAAATTTTCAAACAATCTTTTTTCTCTATATGTTTTTGTTTTTGGTATTACTAATCTGTTTTTTTGAATTGTTTCAAAAACTTGTCTATCCACTAATGGTTTGTGAGTATTTTCAACTATAATCCATAAACTTTTATCAAGATTAATTCTTTTCTTACTTTTATAATTAACTTTAGTTTGAGTATTTTGTACCATATCACCAGTATACATTCTATTGGTTAAAATCTTCCTTATTGAAGTAGAACACCATTCATTTAATCTTCTATCATCACTACTTAAATTTATTTTTTTATAAGCACTAGGAGTTAATACTCCTCTACTATTTAATACTGATGCTATATCCGAAATACTCATTCCAGATATAAACCAACTAAATATATCTTTTACTATAAGAGCTGTATTAGGATCTGGTATTAAATGACCTTTATCTTCTGGATCTCTCATATATCCATAACATGGAACACTCCCTATATACTTACCTTGAACTTTTTTAGAACGTAAAACCTCTCTTATCTTATTAGAATTCTGTTTACTATAATAATCATTGCAAGCTACTATAAAAGTTGAAGAATCATTACTAGCTTGAACTTTAGCACTATCATAACTTTCCATAATTGAAATAAACCTCACTCTATTCTCTGGAAAAAATCTTTCCATAAAATATCCTGTATTAACATGATCCCTACCCAATCTTGATAAATCCTTAACAATAACTAAATTTATCTTCTTATCATGAATATCCTTTATCATTTTTTTAAAAGCTGGTCTATCAAAGTTAGTTCCAGAATATCCATCATCTACATACTCTTCTACAAAAACAAAACCATTATTTTTAATGTAACTCATTAAAATATCTCTTTGATTAATTACACTTTCACTTTCAGACTCATATTTTTTATCTCGGTCTTCTTGAGATAATCTTATATATATTCCTGCTTTATACTCATAATTTTCTAGTAAATTATTATACATTTTCCCTCCTTCTTATTTTTTAATTCATTATATTCCTTTGTAAGACAATTCGATGTTACCATCATTTTTAGAAAAACACAAATCATCTAAAAAGAAATCCGATCATTATTTAATTTTTTTATCAAATATTCAATTAAAATATCTCTAATATTTTTTTCTTTACTAAATTTATCTTCCAAATACACTATTTTTTTATTTTTTTGCATAAAAAAACACCTCTAATAAAATCTATGACTTTATTAAAGATGTAATACCTATATTTTCTAACTTATAATATAATACAATTTTGTACTTTTTAATATTCTTCCATTTCGTAAATTTTTTTTCGCTTTCTTCCCAACATTTCATTTAATTTCAAATGATGGTCAAGAAGAATATTAATTAATAAATTTTCGAGTTCATTAGATTTGCATAAATTATTAATGTCAATATAATTATTATCAATTTTTAAACTACGTTCGTTTGAAAGACTTAACGTGCCATATATAACTTGATACTTATAATTAAGTTCATCAAAAAGATACTCCCACTCAAAAGATTCAACATCCTTATATCTATAAATATAATTATTAAATGATTTAATTATTCTATCCACAAAAAATGGTTCAATTATATTTAGGACGTATCTTAATATGTCATTATGATTAGTTGTATCACCAACATGAACGTATTTATTTCTTAAGATATAAATTCTATATAAATAATCTTCTATTTGACTTTTACAATTCATAACTTTAGCATTTACCTTTTTTATAGAACTAAATTCCTCAATATATTTATTAATTAAAAAAGAATAGTATGGATTTCTAATTTTGATTATTTCTTCTTTGAGCTCAATTATATCTTTTTTTCTTATAAAATCTTCTATAGATATGTTTTTTTTATAAAATATTTTTTTTAAATCGACATTCAACATTTGTCTATAAAATGTTATTGCCAAATAATTTGGAACATACTCTATAACTGCATCAAATCCATGTTTATTGTTGCTCTTGCTTGCTGTCATTTCTAAAGAAATCCATTTACTAACAAATTGGTCATTGCTTATAAAATCAGAGTCTTTTTGAGAATAATTCATGATATCATAAACTTCTTCTATTATTTTTTGATTTTTAGCTTTTAATGTTTTGAAATTACATTTTATAGTATCAATAATGCTTTGTGTTCCTTGAAAAAACGAATATCTAAATATTGATTCAATATTTTTTTCAGCAATTTCTCCTAATATTTTACTCTTAATATATATACAATCATTATAATCAATGTCTACTTGACTATTAGTATAAAATTTTAATATATTGAATATTGATTTTACTCTTTTTAAATGTTCCTCTATTCCTTTTATATAATCATTTCTTGAAAAATATATATGGCAATAATAGGCATTATCTTTCAAATTAATAGCGCCAGCAAATTTTGTTTTTATATCTTTTCCCAATTCTAACCTTTGATCACTATATTGATCCATAATAAAATTTATATCTCTATCTTTATAATTTTTTAATGGCAAAAATATATCAAAATTATCAATACATGAATCGTTTAAAAAAACAATTAATTTATTAAAATCTTCAAATATAATATTTTCTTCAGTTTGATATATATAAATATTAAATATCTTATTTAAATATTTATATGAATATCCACTTGATAATAATTCATTTATATAAATATCAGTTAAATCATTTAGTGTTTCTTTATTTTGCTCTGATATTTTGTCAATATTTAACATTTTTTCTTTAAGCAAATTAATATATTGCTTTTTATAGGTGATTAATACGGTCGTAAAATATTTTTTTACTGACTTTATATCAACTTTTGAATTATTTTCTATTATTTCTTTTATTTCTCTTAATAAATCATAATATACATAACAATCAATTTCTTTTAAAATTTTATCTTTCTTTAAGAAATTATAAAATGAATTAAACAATTTAAAATAAGACCTATTATTAATATTTTCGGAAATTTCACATATATCTATAATTTCTTTTAAGCAATATGTAAAACAAACACTATTAGGCATATTTAATAATGTATTATTCTTTGACAACAAACATCTGATTTTTGTCAATACAAACTCTTCCTGCCAAATTATTTTTTCTTCCATACTTCTTCTCCCATAATTCAATCTATATTCTAGTAATCAAACTATTAAATTCGTTCCATCCCACAATTCCATCCTTCTGTAATCGACCAACAACTACGCCAGTTGAAATATTATTTTTTTTAGAAAATTCTTTTATAACACTTTCACTAAATACATAATTAGTTCTAATAAAATTATCATATACATCGTTTGGTATTAAAATATTTCTAGCAAATTCATCTGCTTCATTTTCTATATCATTTTTTTCATCATTTTCTAAATCTATAAAAACTTCTTTTCTACTATGTTTTAAAAGATGAGCGATTTCATGGAATAAAGTAAACCACAATATATCATCTTTCTTACCCCTATCACTTATCATTATAATAGCTTTATCACAAGATACTTTATATGATACACCATTAACATAGGTATGAGGTAAATGAGCCTCAAAAACTAATGAAATGCCACATTCAGATAATAAATCTTTTATTTTTTCATATTGTTCTGAAAAAGGTTTATTTGCTAGTGCTCTTATTTTTTTTACATTTTCTTTTAAAAGCTCAACATTAAATTTTGCTAGTTCATTTTTATTAGATTGAATCTCACCATATCTCAACCAACAATATAATGATTCAAAGGAAAAGTTTTCATGATTACTTTTTCTAAATGCTAGCTTTCTTTTTAAATCTGTATCAAAAGCAAGAGATGCAACAGAAAAGAATTTTCTTAAATTTATCACTTTTTCAACCGAATCTCTTGTTTTTTCAATCCAATCCCAATTACGTTTTGCCATTTCAGCATATGGAATATCAGCTAAATATTTTTCATCTTTTTTTATTGATTCCATATCTTTTTTTCGTTCTAAAGATTCCCTATAACTACTTTCTAAGTTATTCCAAAAACTAGCTGGAATATTAAATACATATTCTAATTTCAATGCAGTTGAAGTTGTTATAGGTGCTTTACCTTTTATTATCTCGTTAATTGTTTTCTTATTAATGCCTGTCTTATCCGCAAGATCTAACTGATTCATACAATTAACTTCCAATAACTCCAAAATTGTCTCCCCTGGTGTTATTACATATTCTTCAAATTTATTAAATTTACTCATAATGCTTAGACACCTCCATTATCTCTATTTCTTTTATTTCTCTTAAATCTTCTATTATTATATTATTCTCTTTTTGTCTAAAAATTAATCTATATTGTCCAGTAATATTAACAGCAAAACAATCCTTTAAATCACCACTTAGTTTATGCCTTCTATGTGGAAGCGAAGTGGGAACATCATTTAAAGAGTTAAATGCTTTTAATTCTTTTATTCTTCTTGGTAACTTATTAGCTACTTCAGCACCATATTTTTTAACCAATTCTCTATTATTCGATGGGTCTTCACATAACTTTTGCAGTTTTGTTGTTTTATACGTTAATTCCATTTAACTCTCCTTTCTTTTTGATTAACGTAATTGGTTAATTAAATTGTATCATATATTTTCGAAAAAGAAAAGAATTTAATTTACTTTTTAGGTAAATTATTTTATTTAAAGAACATACCTCCTATATTTAAAGGTATGCTTTATTTTTTTATATAATAAATTTAATCAAATGGAGAATCTTGCTGATGTTGGTTTTGATTTTAATTTTAAAATATCCTTATATGTAAACTTTTTAATATTAGGTTTACTATCCCTAACATTTGTAACCATATACAATATATAAGTTTCTTTATTTTCTTCCATAAATTTCATTTCTCCAGGTGATAAATAAAAATTAATTTTATCAGATTGTGTAGCTTTAACTTCCACGTAATATTTAATATCATTTAAAGTATATTCCATATCATATGGAGATAACGCATGTTCTTTACTAACATGATAAAAATCTTCCATATCTAATAATTCTTTTTTTAAATAATCTGCGATTATTTGTTCACCTAATTTTCCATTTTTTTCTCTAGTTACATTTGCATTTTTGATACTAACTATTACATCTTCTCCAGTATAATCTACTTGACTTATTGAAATAAGATAATCTATAGTTTCGGGGTTATAATCAAAATGTGCATATTTTTTCCCTACACCTTTTTTTCTTGAAAATACAGCAGATAAAGGCATTCCGCCTGGGCCTACAATTGAAGTCACAAAATTTAAGCTATTATTAACTTTGTCATATTCAAAACTTCTAACCATATATGCAAAACCGCCATTTTGAATAAATATTGCTTCTAAAACTTTTTTGTTATTAATATTAAATTTATTATCTTTATAATACATTGACTTTTGATAATGTAATTTTATTCTACCCTTATGAGTATTAATTTTTCCATTGTTTGTATATTCACTATTCTCTTGTTTAAAATAAATACAAAATTGATATTTACAATCCAATTTTTTTCCATCAACATACAAATTATCAAAAACAAATAAATCAGATACACTAGTTTCTAATGCTTTTGATTTGAATAAACATTTATGTAATAATCCATTGGGAATTTTTCCTTTGTATTTGCACCTGCATTGTGAGAGACTCAAAATATCATTTTTCCATTTACTTGGATCTTTGGCTTGGTTCAATGGTGTAGATATAGTAGAAGTTTGTCCTTTTGAATAATCGTTTGTTATACCATAATATAATGATTTTTCATCAATATGTATTTCAATTATTTTTCTTTTTTTATCTTTCATTTTTAAACATCTCCTTGAATATTGCTTCTAAAATTGGAACTATAATAGAATTGCCTGCTAATTTTACCATTTTTCTATAACTTAAACCGAGATTATTAACATTCTCGAAATCTTCTTCAGTAAATCCCATCATCATAAAAGTTTCTCTTGTAGTTAACAATCTATATGAATCTCCTTTAGGCCCATTATATAAAACCATTCCAGCATTATTCTGTCTATCCATATTACAAGTAATTGTATTAAAATAATCTAAGTCATTTAAATCTCTTTTATTTATGTTCCACATAATTTCCCTTGATTCAGTTCTTGGTAATTGTGCTTCGTCAGCTTCTTTCTTATAAATCGAATTATCATAATTTAATTTCAAAAAATCTTTAATTTTATCTTTAGGGAATCTTTTCTTTTTAAGATTTTTTTCTATATCTGCCTTACCATTTAATACACTTACCATAAAGCATCTTTCTCTGTCCTGAGGAACACCAAAATCAATTCCTGACAATGTCATAACTTCATTATCGTACCCTAAAGATTTTAAAAAACTTTTCCACATATCAAAATCTTTTTTGTTAGAAGGTGCTAATATTGCTTTTACATTTTCCATCAACAGATATTTTGGCAACCTATTTTCAGAATTTAATTCATTCAGAATTCTTTCGATTTCCCACAATAAACCTGATCTTGTTCCAGACCCCTTACTCATCCCTAATGTCTTACCACCAGTAGATAAATCTTGACAAGGAAAAGAATATGTCAACAAATCATGTTCTGGTATTTTATCGCTATGCAATTCTATAATAGAACCCAAATTTTTAGTTCTAACTTGTGCTATATAAAGTTTTTCGATTTCTTTTTTTGTTAATCTGCTAATGTTGCATGGTTTAACAGAATCCTTACTAAATGTAAATTGTTCTAAATATTTAAGTTGTTCTTCATAAATTGGAACATCTATTTCTATATCTCCGCAGTGTATTGCATCATATGCAAGAATTGCATTAATAAACCAATCACATGTGGCTACAATTTCATAATTTGCATTTATGTTTTTTAGAGCTTTGGCTTGTGCACCTATTCCAGAAAACGTTTCAAAAACTCTGATTTTTTTCATCTATTTATCCCTCCATTCTAAAGAACAGCCGATTATATCCGCTATTTCTTTTACTTCATCGTATTTTATTGTACCTCTATTTATTTTATTGGAAACATTAGATACAGATGTTTTCTTCAACCCACTAATTTTCCTTCTTCTATTTATTTCATTAACTATTTCTGTTAATGTCCATCCTTTTAAAGTTAAATTACCCTTAATTTCATCTTTAGTTTTCATTTAATCACCTTATAGTATATTATACTACATTATATTATATTTTTTCAACTATATAGTATATTTTTATACTATATATTGTATATAATTAAAAGATATTAAATAATACAATAATATCTTTTAATTATACATAAGCTTTTTAGATTGACAATGTAACTGCTCGCCCTCCTGCATTTATATGATTTGAAACAACAATTACATCACTACCGTTACCATAAAAACTTTGTACTTTCTTAGGTCTTTCACTTGGTGTTATAGTAACATCACTTGTCCTAGTCATTTTATTAGGCACACCCATTTCATCTAATCTCTTATGAATATAGTCACTTATCTTTAAATTATAGTCTTTTTCCACTATTCCATTAGCCACAGTTCCACTATCAGAGCCACCATGTCCACTATCTAAAATTACTTTTTTTAAAGCTCGTTCATCCATGTACATCACCTAAGATATAATATGAAAATCTAATCATTTAGTGATTAAAACTAAAATAATTAAATTCTATATAAAAATGACAAATTAAAAAAACACTAAATTAAATTAGTGTCAAAAAGAATTGCATCTCTTTTTCATATTTACTATATTATACCGGTTAAATTGCAATCAAATATAATTACAACTTGTTATTTGCATTTATAATCTTTTTTTCATACATTTCATATGATTTATTCCATGAATCATACTTTTTATCACCTTTATGATTAGTTAAAATATTTAAATTATATAAATAATTTCCCATGTAATCCGTAATTTTTAGAGCGCCATAATAATTTAAATGATCCCCACCATCTCTCGAATCAAAATTCCAATCAATTCCTAATTCATCAACATTTAAATTTAAATCTAAATAAGCAATATTTTTAGAGTTAGCATATTTCATTACTTCATTATGTCTTTTATTATTCCAATTTAATGTACTTGGAACTGTATACAAAATAATTTTTATGTTATTATCTTTACATTTATCAACAATTTTATCTAAATAATACTTATTAATAGTACTAATACCAGTTTTTTTCTTATTATTTTTCATATAATCTCCGACATATTTTGGAGGAACAACCGAAGTATTATAATAAAAACCCTTTAATTCATCGGTCCAAGTATATTTTACTTTATCAGTAAAATCTCTACTATTTAAATTTTTCCATCTATCATGATATTGAAGTATTGGCAAAATTTTTTGACTTTTTGTTGAAATTACATTATTAACGCTCATTCTTCTATAAATAGCATTTGCCTCAAGCAATACAACCTTAGGACTTTGATATTTCAACACTTTATTTAAATAATCATAAGTATCTACCAAATATTGTCTAGATACACCACCATTATACATTGTAAAACCATACTTATTCCAAATTGGTAAAGGAGAAATACTCGTAAAAGATTCACTATCACCTATAACTAAAACATCAATAGTATTTTTTTCCTCTCCAAAAACTCCATTAGATCTGGCTTCATGAATTCCATTACCTTTAACATTATTCTTAGGCATAAACCAGCCTGATATTCCTAAGAGAATTAAAAATAATATAAAGATAAAAATTATTGGTTTATAAATATTTTTTAAATTATTCATCTTATCTCCTTTAAAAATTCGCATATATTGGATCTACCGGAGCATATCCAAATCCATAAGCCCCAAAAATAATTATAATAAGTATTAAAGCATAATATAAAGTCCACCTAAAGCATATATTCATTTTTGCAACAGATTCTCTAATATTAATATCTTTTTCTTTTAAAATACTAGTTACTAAAATAATTATTAAAACAAAGCCAATTATTAAAAAGTCAAATCTATCACATCCTAGTTTAAATAAAGAACCATTCTTTATAGAGCTCAAACTAAAATCTGTAAATATTTTCTTAAACATTTCTAATCCTCCAGATAAGGAATTCGCCCTAAAGAATAACTCACCAAATATAACTAAAATAGTTGTTTTTAAAACTTGCATCATTACATATGGTTTACCTGACCTATTAACATGAATTTTACTACATATTTTTTGTATCAATGGCGTAAATACATTACCTAAAACTATTAAAACAAAATGATACATTCCGAAAAATACATAAGTCCAAGCAGCTCCATGCCACAACCCATTACTTATCCACACTAAAAATAAAGCTATGCTACCCGCTAAAAGTGGGCCATAATGATTACCTAAAACTTTTCTAGAAACAAGTGTTACTTTTTTCATTGGTCTACTTAATGAAACAGGATAAAATATATAATCTCTAAACCAAGTACCTAAAGTTATATGCCATCTTGTCCAAAAATCAGAAATATTTTTGCTAAAAAATGGTTGCTTGAAATTCTCAGGAAGTGTTATGCCAAACATCTCTGCACTACCAAGAACTATATCAATAGTGCCCGAAAAATCCATATAAAGTTGAACGGTATAGAAGATAGCTCCAATTAAGATAACTCCTCCATCTAAACTATTATATTCAAAAAATATTTTTTCAATAAATGGATTCAATCTATCTGCAACAACCATTTTTTTCATTAACCCCCAAAGAATTCTTTGAACACCAAAACTCAAATTCTTATAAGTTAATGATTTGCCTTCATATAACTTTTCTGCAGTATCGCTATATCTACATATTGGGCCTTCCATAATACAAGGAAAAAAAGCCATAAACAAAGCAAGTCTTCCTAAATTATCATCTGCATTTATCTTTCCTTTATAAACATCAATAATATATGATAACCCTTGTAATGTATAAAAACTAATGCCAATTGGTATACATATCTTAGGTATTTTAAATCTAAAATCTGTATTAAACAATGCTAATAAATTATTAATATTTTCACCAAAAAAGCCAGTATATTTTAGTATAACTAAAAGACCAATATGAATTAGCACCGCAAACAGTACTATCATATTTGTCTTCTTTTTATATGCCTCTTTAATCTCTTTTTTTTGTTCCTTAGAACATTTTTCTAATTCCTTATCTCTATTTTTATTAATTTTATCAATCCACAATCCAAAATGATGAATTGACAACGTTGAAAACAACAAATATACAATTAGTTTACCACTTAAAGATAAGAAGAAAATATAGCTTGCTATTAATAAAACAAGCCACCTTTTCTTCTTAGCAGTTAGTGCATAAACCAGTAATGTAATTGGTAAAAAAACTGCCAAATATATTGCACTACAATATTGCATCTTAATCTTCTTCCTTTATTCTTTCAATTAAAGCCCATAAATTTTGAGCAGAATTAAAGTTATTAGGAATAATTTCAACTGTAGGTATAACAACATCAAATTCTTCTTCAATTTCAGCAACCAAAGATAAAATTGCAAGTGAATCTAAATAATGTCCATCTATTAAATTGGTACATGTATTATAATCAACTTCAGGATTTAAATCTTCTAATATTTCAATTAATTTTTCCATTATATTTCACCCCCTTCATCAGGCATATTTAATTTATATGTATTAATATTTTCTCTAACTATCTTCATATTTCCCCCACTTACAAACAATACCTTCGGTAAATCACGACTTAAAAACAAACTAATTCCTTCAGTCATTGAATAAGCCCCAGTATTTTTGAATACAAATATATCTCCTAACTCTAAATTAGAAACTGGTAATTGTTTAACCACTAAATCATTTATTGTACATAAAGCTCCAACTAAATTCCAATTTTCTTTTTTATTTTCTCCTCTTTTAGGAATAATATCTAACATTGGTTTTTTCATTGCCATCATTTGACCATAATATACTAAATGATTCATACCACCATCTAAAACAGCAAAATTTCCTTCTTTATTTGTCTTTTTATCAACAACTTTTGTATAATAACTTCCACATGATGCTACAATACTTCTTCCAAGTTCCATAGTAATATGTCCTTGATACTTCATATTCTTTATTTTATCAGCTATTTCCATCAAATATGTTTTTTCATCAAAATCCTGTTCAGCTTCAAAATAAACAACTGGAAATCCAGGTCCAAACTCTAGTTCTTCCACAACAAAACCTAAATCGATTTTTAACTTTTCAACAAATTCATCAACATATTCCAATTCCTTAATTATTCTTTTTGATAATTTCTTTTGAGTACCAGAGAAATATTGAATACCCATTATATTTAAACACTCATATTTAGCTCTGTCTTCCAATATTTCAATTACTTCTTCTTCAGACATTCCAAATTGATTACCACTTGTAAGTCTTAAAATAATATTTATTACTTTTCTTTTTTCTTTAGTTAACTTATCTAAAAGAGCTATCTGATTTAATGATTCAATTGTAAATACTTCACCATTTTTTTGATTATTAATTATATTGTCCATACTTAATTCATCTTTATAAACGCCAGATATAACCATCTTACTATCAGTTATCCCCATTTTTTTGGCAATATTCCATTCTCCATAAGAACAAATTTCATATTTTTCTATTTTCTCATCTATTTCTTTTACTACAAATGGATTAGCCTTCATAGCATAGCATAAACAAACATTCTCAGGCATCATACTTTTTAGATAATCAATCCTTGCTTTTAATATATCAATATCAAATACATAAAATGGTGTACTTACTTCACTAATTATTTTCTTCTCCAATGATTTTTCCATTATATCAATTCCTCTAACTTTTTACGATCTATTTTACCATTCTTAGATAAAGGCATTTCTTCTACTTTAATAAATTTGCTTGGAATCATAAATATCGGTAACTCTTTTGATAATTTTTCATGTAATTCTTTTGGTTCCATATCCCCGATATAAAAAGCATATAATTTACTTTTTTCTTCTCTAAATATAGAACATACTCGTAGAACCCCTTCAAAAGAACCAATTGCTTTATCTATTTCTTCAAGTTCAATTCTATGTCCCATATACTTTATTTGAAAATCTTTTCTTCCTCCAAAATAAAGTTCATTATTTTGATAATATCCTAAATCTCCAGTTCTATAAATATATTCAATATACTTATCATTCAATGGGTTTCTTACAAATGCCTTTTCAGTTTGTTCTTTATTTTTATAATATCCCAAAGCCAAAGCAGTACCTCGAACACAAATTTCTCCTTTTTCAAGTTCATTATTTACTAATTCATTTTTATCATTCAATAAAAACACAGCTTCATTATTAAATGGAATTCCTATTGGTATTTTTTCATATTCCCTATTTCGATCAATTATGTGATATGTACAATTACATGTAATTTCTGTTGGACCGTATAAATTAACAAACATAGCATCAGGTAAATGCTCCATCCATGAATTTAAATGTTTCATAGGCATTACTTCACCACTAAACATTATCCTTTTAACAGTTGTTGGAACTTTATAATCAAGTCCATGAAATGTTGTTATTAAACACAAAGCTGATACTGCCCATGTCATTGTTGTAACATTATTTTCTACTAAGAAATCAATCAATTTAGCTGGGTTTGAAAACAATTCTTTTGGCACAATTACAAGAGTTGCTCCAGTTTTTAATGCAGGATAAATATCCTTAACAGATACATCAAAATCAAATGGTGCTTGATTTGCTATAACATCTGTAGAATCAATTCCAAAAGTATCGACAAAATTGTCTACAAAATCTATAATAGAGCGATTACCAACAATAACCCCTTTAGGAACTCCCGTAGAACCGCTTGTAAAATTAGCATAAACTGGATCTAAATCAACTTTTTTTCGTCTTATATTCGAAAGTAGCTCTTCATCAATTTTTTCTTTTATTAAATCCTCATATAAAATTATTTTTTTATCTGAAAAAAATTCTTTCGCAGCCTCTAAATGTTCATTATCAGTAATAATATAATCTACATCTAAAACTCCAATAATTTGTTCAAGTCTCATCTTAGGTAATCCAACATTTAATAAACTATAAAAGCCTCCAGCATACAAAGCTCCCATAAACACTTCTAAAGCCTTAATGCCTTTTTCCATATAAATCGGAACTGGATCATTATTTTTAACAAATTTTCCTAATCCACTACCTATTTTTTTGCTAAAAGTAAGTAGCTCTTGGTAAGTAATACTTCCATTTTCATCAATAATTAAATTATTTGTTTTTACATTTTCTAAATATTCTAATACACTTTTCATATCCAACCTCAAACTAATTATATAATACTTAAATAAATAAAATCTTAACTAAATCTTAATTTTTATTAAGAATTCTGTTTTTAAAGGTTTTTTTGGTTTTTTAACAAGTTCTATCTCACCATTATGAAGTTCAACCAAATTTTTAACTATTGAAAGACCTAAACCAGTACCATTACCACTAGTTCTTGCACTATTACTAGTAACAAAAGCTTCAAAGATATTATCTTTAATATTTGCATCTATACCAACACCATTATCACCAATAGAAATATACAAATTTTTATCTACCCACATTTTAAAATATATTTTCGTATCTTTTTTATTATATTTAATTGAATTATTTATTAAATTTTCATAAATTCTTCTAAAATTTTTCGTATCTATATCAATATTTAATTTATCTATTTTTATATCAACATCCAATTTCATACTATTAGATTCAATTTCATTATACTTTTCAGCTAAATAGTTCTTGCTATACATAACAATATCTACATTTTCAAGTGAAAGACCATATTCAGGATGATTTAAATGAGCATACATAAATAAAGAATCAATTGCATCTGTTGCTACTATAGATTTTTTATAAATGGTTTTTAAATATTGTTCTTTTTTATCATCTGGTACTAGATTATCTAAAAAAGCTTTTGAATATCCTTGTATAACTGTTAAAGGAGTTTTTAAATCATGAGACAAATTAGCGATAATCTTTTGTCTATCTTCATAAATTTTAATTTTGTCATTTTCTAGTTTTTTAGACTTTTCCATAAGATTTTCAAAACGACTTGCCACTTCTTCAAATTCTCGAGGTAATTTTTTATATCTTTCACAACTACCATTTTCTTCATATGAAGTCACAATATTTTTTAAAACATCTAAGCTTTCCTTCACTTTTTTATTAAAAAAGTAAGTTTCTATTATAATAAGCAAAATCAAAATAGGAATAGCAATAAACCATATTTTTTCCGAACTTGCAACTGCAGCATCATATGACTCAGAATTAAAAACTGGTAACATAAACAAAAGAGTTCTTCTATTTCCATTTTCTATATCATAATCATAATTCGTTGTAAATTCATATTTTTCTACCATTTGCTCGTCATTATAGTAACCATACAGTAAATTAAGTTCTCTATCTGTTAAAGTATCATTAGATTTAAATAATGTACCTCCTAAAACATTTAAATATTCATCAAGCTCAGCATTACCTACTACAACTTCATCTGATAATTCATCATTATATTTTGTTTCATAAATTTTATACACTTTTTTGTTTTCTTTATTTCTATAATTAAATATATCATAATAAACATTACTATAATCATTTACAAATATTAAATCACTACCTAACACAGCATCTTCAGTATTACCATCAGTTGTATATATTAATTCATTATTATTATCATAAACTGCAAAATCACACCCAGGAAATTTAGACATAGGAATTCCCGCATAATCTTCATACTCAAGTTTATCTTTATATTCTAAAAAATCATCTAGCACTAAAAAACTATTGCTTAATCGCCAATTAATTAAAAAATATGTAACAATTGTAACTCCCAATATAATTAAAGTATAAATTGCAAATTGAATAATTACATATCTACTAAAACTATAATTCTTCTTTGTTTTCAATTTTATAACCTAACCCCCTAACTGTTTTAATGTAAGCTGGTTTTGATGGATTGTCTTCTATCTTACTTCTTATATTTGATATATGAACCATCATTGTATTATCATCACATTCATAATATTCTCCATTTATTACCTCATATATTTGTGCTTTAGTAAATATTTTACCTGGATATTTCATTAACATAGTTAATATTTTTAATTCAGTTGATGTTAAAGGAATAACTTTGTTATTCTTTTTAAGAATATACTTATTTAAATCTAAAGATAATTCCCCCACCTTTATTACATCACTTTCTTTATTACTTTCCTCAAATTCATTATACCTTCTAAGTAATGCTTTTACATACGCAACCACTTCTAAGGGATTAAACGGTTTAGTAATATATGCATCAGCTCCCATATCTAAGCCTAATATTTTATCACTATCCATGTTTTTAGCTGATGTTATCATAATTGGTATGTTACTATTCGCTCTTACTTTTTTAATTAATTCATAGCCATTCATCTTTGGCATCATAATATCAGCAATTATAACATTTATTTTCTCTTTTTCTAATAATTCCAATGCATCAATTCCATCATAAGCAACATATACTAAAAAATTACTAAATTCAAGATATAATTTAAGAAGTTCTAATATATCATTATCATCTTCAACAATAAGTACGCTTTTTTGCATAATATCACCTCAAACTTAAGTCATATTATATCACAAAAACATGCAATAAAAAAAGTTTTTACAACACATCGTAAAAACTTTTATCGATTATAACTTAAATTGTGAATTGTAAAGCTCTGCATAAAAACCATTTTGCTTCATTAATTCCTCATGAGTTCCTTGTTCAATAATATTACCTTCATTCATAACAAGTATTAAATCAGCATTTTTTATTGTGGATAATCTGTGAGCAATTATAAATGATGTTTTACCTTCAGTTAATTTATCCATTGCTTTTTGAACTAATTCTTCAGTTCTTGTATCAACATTACTAGTAGCCTCATCTAGAATCAAGAATGGTGCATTTTGGATCATACCACGAGCAATTGTAAGAAGTTGTCTTTGACCCGCTGACACTGAATCATTATCGTTAAGAATTGTATTATAACCATCTGGCAATGTTTTAATGAAATGATCAAGCCCAACAGTTTTACAAACACTTTCTACCATTTCCATTGAAACATCTGAAGTATTATAAATAATGTTATCTTTAATTGAACCATTAAATACCCAAGTATCTTGAAGAACCATTGTAAATAAATCATGAATATTACCACGAGTTAAATTCTTCGTAGAAACACCATCAATTAATATTTCTCCTTTATTAATATCATAGAATTTCATAAGTAGATTAACCATTGTAGTTTTACCAGCACCAGTTGGCCCAACAATTGCTACTTTTTCACCAGCCTTGGCTTTAGCACTAAAGTTCTTAATTGTGGGTTTATCATTACCATCATATTTAAACTCAACATTTTTAAATTCAATATTGCCTTTTACTTTTTCTTTATCCAAAGTAGTTTTAATATTACTTTCATCAGCCATTTCTTTTTCATCTAAAAATTCAAAAACTCTTTCACTAGCTGCAGCAGTTGATTGGAGACTAGTCATCGCTTGCGCAATTTGAGAAAGCGGTGAAACAAATAATCTAACATAAACAATAAATGCAACAATTACACCAAAACTAATATGTCCATTTAAAGCAAGTAAAGCTCCAACAACACAAACCGCAACATAACCAAAGTTACCAATAAAACTCATCATTGGCATCATTAATCCTGATAAAAATCCGCTCTTCCAATTTGCTTTATATAATTTATCATTTAATTCATCAAATTTTTCATTTGATATTTTTTCACCATTATATGTTTTAACAACATTTAGCCCTGAATAAACTTCTTCAATATGACCATTTAAAGCTCCAAGTTCATTTTGTTTAGCAACGAAATACTTTTGCGATTTAGATAAAACTAATGACATAAACACAAAGCCAAATAAACTTGCAAGTATAGCCGTAATAGCCATAACACTATTTGTTACAAACATCATAATAATAGTTCCCACAAATAGAGTAATAGCGCTAACTAAAGTTGATAATGATTGGTTCATTGATTGAGCAATTGTATCAACATCATTTGTAACTCTCGATAATATATCTCCAATTACATGTTTATCAAAATATTTCAAAGGCAATTTATTAATCTTACTTGATATATTACCCCTTAGTTTTCTAGCAAAATTATTTGATACATCAGTCATTAATATTGCTTCAAAGTATTCAAATATGGCGCTTATTAAATAAATACATATTAATAAAATGGCAATATTTTTAATTTTATCTATATTCATATATGGTTCTACAACCAGCTTCACAGAACTAGGCATGTTATCTACAAGACCATATATTTCTGTGGCACTTACATCTTCATTTATATTGCTTGCAATTTCTAAAAATTTGCCTTGATCAGTTGCATCTATTACATGACCATCAATTTCAATATCTCTAAATATTTTACTTGCAACACTTTCAGGTATTACTAAATTACTATTTAAACTTTTTATAAATATTTTAGCATCGACATCATTATTAACTAAAATATCTAAAATATTATCTGGTATTTCACTAATTGCTTTAAATGATTTATTGTTAGTTTCATCATTTAATTTCGTCATTATTTCTTGGAATTTCATTAAATCATTCTTAGGAATATTTGAGCTTATCATTACTTTTCCAATATTTTTTTCACTAAAATCAATTACCTTACTTATACTTTCTTCATTTAAACTACTAGTTACTTCTTTAGTTAACTTTTCAAAATTATCTTTATTTAAAACTAATCCCTTAGATATTTCATCAGTTAAATCAGATAATATATTCGGAGTAACAATAGTAAGTATAGCCCCTAAAGCAGCTAAAACTAAAGATATAATAATTAATTTTTTAAAACCTGATAACTCTTGTAACAATCTTTTAATTGCCCCTTTAAAATCTTTTGCTTTTGACACATCTCTATTTGGCCTTGGCATTATCTAATTCCTCCTTTGAAAGTTGTGATAAAGCAATTTGTTTATATACTTCACAACTTTTTAATAGTTCTTTATGTGTACCAACTCCAACTGACTCACCATTATCAAGAACAATTATTTTATCAGCATTCATTATTGTTCCAATTCTTTGAGCAACAATTAAGCTTGTAGCATCTTTTGTATACTTCTTTAATTCGCTTCTAAGTACTGCATCAGTTTTATAATCAAGAGCAGAAAATGAATCATCAAAAATATATATTTCAGGATTTTTAGCTATAGCACGTGCAATTGCAAGTCTTTGTTTTTGACCCCCAGAAACATTCGTACCACCTTGAGCTATATGAGATTCATATCCATCATCCATTTTAGAGATAAATTCATCAGCTTGTGCAACTCTTGCTGCTTCCACTATCTTTTTGTCGCTAATTTCTTCCATTGCTTCACCGTATCTAATATTACTATTTACGGTTTCATTAAATAAAACAGCTCTTTGAGGCACATAACCAATTAATTTATATAAATATTCTAATTTATAATCTTTAATATTAACTCCATCAATTAATATTTCTCCATCTGTTACATCATAAAATCTAACTATTAAATTAACTAATGTCGATTTACCAGAACCAGTTGAACCAATAAAAGCAACAGTATCTCCTTTATTTGCCTTAAACGATATATTTCTTAAAACATACTCTTCGGCATCAGGATACTTAAACGAAACATTTTTAAATTCAACTGTACCAACTTCACTTTTAGTTTCAACATTGCCATCCTTAACCCTTATATCAGTATCAAGAACTTCATTAATTCTAGATGCAGAAACCTCTGCTCTTGGTAAAATCATAAATATCATAGCAAGCATCAAAAAAGACATTATAATCTGCATTGCATATGATGAAAAAACTACCATATCACCAAATAATGCTATTTTATCAGCCATTAATGCATCTTTAATTAAATAAGCACCGATAAAATAAATAACTAATGTTAACATATACATAACCAAATACATAACAGGCGCCATAATTGACATTGCTTTTTGGTTAAATAATTGTAAGTTTGTTAAACTATTATTCACATTTTGGAACTTTTCTTGTTGGTATTCTTCTGCATTAAAGGCTCTAACTACTCTAATGCCCATTAAATTTTCTCTAGTTACCTCATTTAATTTATCGGTTAGTTTTTGAACTATCTTAAATTTAGGCATAACAATAATTGTCAAAATTCCAATAACTAATAACAAAATAACTACAGCAACAGCAGTTACCATACTCCATTCCCAGCTTTTATTTAAAATTTTGGTAATAGCCCACACAGCAGTAATCGGAGCCTTAATAAGAAGTTGAAGACCGAAACCAATAAACATTTCCACTTGTGTAATATCATTAGTGGTTCTCGTAATTAAACTATTTGTTGAAAATTCTTTAACTTCACTCATAGACATATCTTCAACTTTTCTAAACAATTTAGATCTAAGGTTTCTAGAGAAACCTGATGCAAGCAAGGCAATTAAGTAACCAACAATAACAGCACCAACTAAAGAAGCAAAAGCACACATAAGCATATATCCACCATTTTTAAGGATTTCACTCATCTTACTTCCTTCAGTTTGCACAAGTACCGTTACTTTAGACATATAATCTGGCATCTTTAATTCAAACCAAACCTGCATAACTATCAAAGCAATACTAACGATAATTATCAACCAATCTTTTTTCTTAAAATTTTTAATTAACTTAAACATAATTATCCTTTCTTTTTTATTATATTTTTTTTTTAATTTTATAAAACCTAAACTCTATCACTTGCCATATAATACTAAACTATTTATAAAATTTTGTCAAGACAACATATACTTGACAAATGCAAAAAAATGGCTATAATAAATAGTACTTCAAAAAAAGGGGGAAATTGTAATGAAAGATTATTGTGGTAATTGTGCATATTTGGATTTAAATCAAAAAGAATACTGGGGAGACAGATATTATTGTACTGAAAATTGCAAATACAAAGAAAAAAGCGATGCTGCATGCAATAGATATGTAAAGAAACCAGATAATGGCTATACACCGGCAGGATGTTTTATAACAACAATTATTTGTCAATCTCTAGGATACAGAGACAATTGTGAATACTTAGTAATTTTAAGAAATTTTAGAGAACTTTATTTAAAAAGTTTTCCAGCAGGTGTTAAATTACTTCAAGAATATGACCAAATTGGACCAGTATTAAGTATGGAATTAGCTAATTGTCCAGCAATTGATGCAATTATGCTTATGGACAGATTTATTATTCCATGCACAGATGCCATTAAACTAAAAAACTTCGATGATGCAATAGCTATTTATGAAAACATGGTAAATGAACTTAAACACAGATTTAGATATGTTCTTGATACTTTCAAAGTTGATTACACAGCTGAAACACCAATCGAAGATTTAGGCAAAGCAAGAGCAAGATTAAAACCAGCAAACGCATAAGTTGCTGGTTTTTTAATATTAGAAAAGTCATGCTTTTTCGTAAATAAAATACTTGATATATGGTCAAAAATAAGTTGTAAATAAACTATTCAAGGGGAATGGTTTAACGAATACTTATAAAGCATATAAATTAAGAATTTATCTTACAGATTTTTAAAGAAAACTAATCGAAAAGTCTTCTGGATGCACTAGATATATTTATAATAACTTTTTGGCAGAAAGAAAAAGTAAATATGAAGAAAATAAAACAAAGATAAGTGTATATGAACAATTAAAAGAATTAACAAATATAAAAAGAGAAAAAGATAAAGATTTGTATTACCAAAGTATAATAAAGTAAATAAATAAATTATAAATCTATTGAATAATCTATTATTTTAATATATAATTTCCTAAGAAAGGAAGAAAAATGGAACCAAAAGAATTAAATAATATTTTATTATTTTTAGCAAACGCTATAAAAAACAATGATTTCGGTGATGACAACACTAAAATAAAATATTTATATAATGAATTAAAAAATATGAAAAATGTTTTACCATCTGAAGAAGAATTAGATAAACTTCAAAAAATTGAAATAGATTTAGAAGTAAAACATGATAGTTTAAATGAATTATCTTATTATTTTAATCCGTTATATGTAAAAGTAAAAAAAGAAATCCATGAAAAAAATGTAAAAAAAATTAGAGAAGAACAAAAAAGAAAGAAAGGAACAAATTAATATGTCAAATTTTGATTATGATAAAATAAAAGATATGGAATACGATGTAAGCAGGAAATGTTATGTAGGAAAAAATGGCGAAGAATTTCATGTAACTCCATATTCTGATGGAAGTGGATATAAATATGATTACTATGATAGAAGTCCATATGGAAATGCTCCACATAACTCTACTCACGTTAAATCAGATTTAAATGAAAACTGGACTAGAACAGACAACGATAGAGATAATGGCACCCAAGAAAAAAGTTCAGGCTCTGGTTGTTATTTAACTACAGCTTGCATGCAACACATGAAAGAAAAATTTGATGACAATTGTAATGAACTAATGACATTAAGATGGTTTAGAGATAACTTTGTTAATGAAGATGATATTAAGCATTATTATAGCATTGCACCAATCATAGTAAAAGAAATAAATTCAATTCCAAATAATAATAAAATTTATAATTGGATTTACGAAAATATTGTTCAACCTTGCGTTATAGCAATTCAAGAAGGTAATTATGAATTTGCATATATGAGATATAAGAATAGCGTTATACTGTTAGAAGAAAAATTTGCAAAACCAATGTTACAAAACCAATTAGTTAATACATTAAAAAGAATAAGACAAATATAAATTATAAAAGACCAAACCCAGCAAAACAATTGCTGGGTTTATTAATATAAACTATTTAGTAACATCTATCCAACTATTAAATTGAACTATATTTTCTAATTCACTAATTGTAAGTTTTATAGCACTATTTGAGCTTCCACACGCCGGATATACAAATTCATGTTTTTTTAAAGATTCATCAAGATAAATAGTAACACCATCATTAACACCAAAAGGACAAACTCCTCCAGCTTCATGACCAACTAGCTCGACTAAATCCTCTCTAGGTATCATGTGAGCCTTTTCATGGAAAAACTCTTTATATTTATGATTATCACATCTTTTATCACCAGCCATAACAATTAAAATAGGCTTACCATCAACTATAAATGATAATGTTTTAGCTATATCTGCTTCACCACAACCAATTGCTTGCGCAGCCTCAGCAACAGTTGCACTTGATTCATCAAATTCCACTATTTCTTCATCTTTTTCATATTTCTTTAAATATTCTCTTACTTTAATTAATGACATTTTTTACCTCCATTACTTCGGTACCACTTAATAAATCATGTAAACCTTTTCCATCATTTCTAAATAAAATCATTGCATAACCCAAATAAGTGATAACATAACCAATTATACTAACAATCAAAGATAATGTAAAGAATAATTTTGTGTTAAAACATAATGCTAAACAAACATTTAAACCACTAAAAAACAAATTATAAACAATTAATGTTCTAATTAAATATTGCCATACTTTTACATCATCTTTTTTATTTTTATTAACAACTTTTAAATTCATCAATTTCTTACCAACGGTTTGATTCTTATTCCATTTTTGAAATCCTACAAAATATAACAAATAACAAACTAAACTAATACCTGTAGAATATACACTATATTTCAACGTATTTTGATATTGACTTACAAATTCAGCACTATAAAACATATCCATAACATTTTCTTCATTTATATTCTTTAATGTTTCATTAAAACTTTCATAAGATTCCAAATAATTATCTAGATATGGATTTAGTATATCAATGTTAGCTAGTGCAGATGCTACAAATCCCACTATTAAAATATCAATAATATATGCCAATAATCTCTTCAATTTCATAGACCCTCCAACTTAAATAAGCAAACTATGTTGTTTGCTTACTTGATGCTAAAGTAACATTAAGTTCTTTAGTTTTTCCATCTCTTATTACTGTAACTTTAATTGTATCTCCAACTTTATATTGATATAAATAATATCTTAAATATGCAATATTTTTTACTTCTTTACCATCTATCTTAGTAATTATATCATTAGCTTCCATTTTACCTTTCGCAGCAGGGCTGCCCTTTTCAACACTATTTACAATTACCCCGCTTGCAACACCAGAAGATTGAATTAAAGCACCATATTGATAAGAATTATAATATTTATTTACATCATACATTGATACCCCTATATATGGATATTCAATAGATTCACCTTTAATTATTTGTTCTGCTTTTAATGTAGCATCTTCAATAGGAATTGCAAAACCCATTCCTTCAACACCACTACTTACTAGTTTAAGTGATGTAATTCCAATAACTTCTCCATTACTATTACATAAAGGTCCACCACTATTACCAGAGTTAATCGCTGCATCAGTTTGTAAAACTTTCATTATATAATCATTATTTCTTGAATTATTTAAAGATACTTCCACTAATCTATCTTTACCAGATAAAATTCCTCTTGTTACTGTCCATGAATAAGCACTATCTAAAGGAGCCCCAACAGCAAATGTAGTATCACCAACTCTAGAATTATCATTTTTACCTAAAGACGCTACAGTTAATTCATCTTTTGATTCCATTGACAACACAGCAATATCAGAATATTGATCAGAACCAACTACTTTAGTTTCTACAACCTTACCATCAGTAAATGTTATAGTTACTTTATTACCACCATCAATTACATGATGATTTGTTAAAATATAATATTTATTACCATCCTTCTTATAAACAAAACCCGTACCAGACGCAATATAAGCATCATCTTTATATGTTGATACAATAACTACTGCATTATAAACTTTTTCTACAGCATCTGCAATACCTGTATCAGTTACTGTTACATCTTTTTCTAACTTGGTTACTGATTCAGTAATGGTTGTTGGGAAAAAATATACAACAGCATACATTGCTAAACACCCTACAAAAAATACTATTAAATAATTTACTAAACTTCTTCTTTGTTTAATTTGTTCTTCATTCATTTTTCTAACCTCACTATTTCTTTATAATTATTTGGAAATCCCATCTCATGCAATACTTTTTCTATTTTAATAACTTTAAGCTTACCAGACAATCTATCTAATTCATAACTTATTTCATTAATAAACAAATTAAAATTATTTTCTTCTAACAACTGTTTTAATATAATTATGAGTGCAAATAAATCATTCTTTCCATATATATATTCCTCACTTATCTTTGGAATATACAATAATCTATGATATTTTGTATCATCAATAGCTTTTTGAGTTCTATTAATATAACAAATATCTTCATGAGCACATAAATTACGATAATTAGCAACAATTGGTAAATAATCAACCATACAATCAATACTAACTCCAAAAACATCAGCTATTTCTTTTTGGTCTTGATATTGAAGTACCGTATATAATTCTCCAACTATTCCAAATGATAAAACCTTTACAACAACCCAAAGAGGAATATACCCATAGTTAATAATATAATGTGCTGTTGCTGTATGTTGTTTACCATTAACACTTATCTGTCTTTTCATCTTTCTAATTAAATCATTAATTTGCCTATTTCTTCTTGAATCTTTAACAAAGTTATTAGGATTTAAATAATTATTTTCTTTAAATCCATGATTCTTACTCATTATATAAGCTAATACACTTTTTAAATTATTTTCTACAATCAAAATATTTTTAAAAATTATATTTCTTATTTGTCTATCAAAAAGAAACATTGAATATAATTCATTAAAAGTTGTACCTTCTAGATAAGTTTTGTTATCATCAGGCTTCATAAATAAATGACGGTATCCACTTAAGAAAAAGTAGTTTTCACGCAACAAAATAGTTTTAGCAGTCTCAATATCTTCTACTACTAACCCTTTTTTTGTAAGTATGTCAATTTGTTCATCTAATGTTTTAAATGTTTTCGATTTCACACTATACCGCCTTTACTTTAAACATTATACCACAACTGACTTAATAAATATATAGCAAAATAATGGTTTTAATGTAAAAAACTTGTGAAAAAAAAGTGAAATTAATAAAATTAATTATAATAATGACTTATTGCTTGCGCTAATATTTTTGCAAATTTACTTTGATATTCTTTTGTAACTAATTTACTTCTTTCAGTTGCATTAGATAAAAAACCACATTCTACTAACACTCCATTTGTATTTAATTTATCATACATATAAGTTGATACAGGTATTTTTTTTACTTCTCTATTAGTATTTGTATTATTATTTAAATATTCTTGTATAGATTTAGCTAATTCTTCATTATTTTTATTATAAAAAACTTGAGCGCCATAGTATCTTGTATCTGTAAGATAATTTAAGTGAATAGATAGATACATATCAACAATCTTTTGATTAATAATTTTAATTCTTTCATCAAAATCTGCCTTTTTACGATGATTTTTAACACCATTACTTAAATCGTTATCACTTGTTCTAGTCATAATAACTGTTGCTCCCATTTCACTTAAATATTTTTCTAGATACTTTCCAATAGATAAAGTAATATCCTTTTCATAAATATCATTATATAAAGACCCCGGATCCATTCCACCATGTCCACAGTCAATTGCCACAACTCTTCCTTGCAAAGGCAAATCAGCCCTAACCGGATAACTAAACATAGCCAAAAATAACACTAAAAAAACGAAAAATACACCAATATAATATTTATTCATATTAAATTATATTAATATTTTCCATTTTTTATTTATCATATTCATCCATAAAACTTTTATAAATACCATTCTTTTTAGTACCCAATACACAATTTAAATTAATATTATCTAAAGATTTAAATATATTATAATCTATATCAGGATTCAATTCTCGCAAATATTTTATCAACTCTTTCATTTCTTTTCTTTTACTTACAGGTTCATCACTCAAGCTAACTCTTTCTGTAAACTTACATGCACAATTTATAAATTCTAGATTATTATACTTTGCCCAAGCTAAAATACTATTTTCTTTTACTAAATAAAGTGGTCTAATAAGTTCTATATTTTCAAAGTTTTCACTATGAAGTTTGGGAAGCATAGTTTTAACTTCACTACCATAAAACATTGAAAGTAATGTAGTTTCTATTACATCATCAAAATGATGCCCCAAAGCTATTTTATTACACCCTAATTCTTTTGCTTTATTATATAAATGACCTCTTCTCATACGAGCACACATATAGCAAGGGCTTTTTTCATTTAAACTATTAGCCACTTCAAATATATCACTATCAAACATCTCTAAGTTAATATTAAGTATTTTAGCATTTTCAAATATCTTTATTTTATTTGCTTCATTATATCCAGGATTCATACATACATAACATGCTTCAAAAGGAATGCCTCCATGTTTTTGTAATTCTTGGACACATTTAGCAAGCAAAAAAGAATCTTTACCACCAGAAATACAAACCATTACTCTATCATTTTCATTAATTAATTTATAATCTTTAACAGCCTTAACAAATTTAGCCCATATTTCTTTTCTATACTTTTTTATAATACTTCTTTCGATTTCTTTATATCTTTCCATTACTAACCTCACTTAAATATTTCTTTACATAATTATAATAATATTTTATTTTATTTTTCAAGTTTTTTGCGAAAATTTTTTCGTTTTTTCTACTAAATAATGTTTTTTAATTAATACATG
>OKXB01000358.1_pt1 | contig 58137 bp, 57 predicted proteins | sample 1601731 | NCBI WGS metagenome assembly OKXB01 (sample SAMN04414077, study PRJEB24778) | human gut metagenome | material: faecal | host: Homo sapiens
GAGCGTGCCGCGTTTCTTATACCCTGCCAAGGGCTACGGGATTATTTCACTAACTTTCTATTTAGCAGGAGATTTCTTCCGGGCTTTCACAACATACACAATGGCGATCGCCACATCCGCACAGTAGATAAAACATCCGATCCCCATGAAGATGGCACCCGGCAGGGAGACAAGCCTTTCTTTGCGCATGCGAATACTGCAGCCGATGGAACTGATGCCGGTGAGCAGGATCGTCAAAAGATCAATGAGTACTGCCCACAGGAGAAAGCCGATGCCCCAGACACTCATGGCAAGTCCGATGAAACCCAGGATAAAGTGCATGATATAAGCAGGAATCTGAATTCCTTTGATGATCAGGTTCATCCGGGCAGCCTGCCCTGCAGTCAATTTTCCCCTGGCGGTCTGTACCGCATTGACGATTACGATGACAAAGGAATACAGGTTATAGATGACTGCGATGATAAGCAGGACAAGCAGGGAGATATCCGTGGTATCCTCTGGCAGTACGTCTACAAACAGGAAGAAGACAGCAAGAATCAATACATAAATATAAGGATAGATAATTACAGGTATCATTTTCAGATATTTCAAAAATTCGTTCATGACAATTCCCCTCTTATAATAACAATGCTTGTAAAAAATGACAAAAAGAGTATAGCAAAAAAACATAAAATGTGCAAAAAAAGATATTGCTTTTTTGGAGCGCCGCGTATATACTCTCAACGATAGAAATAACAGAAAACACTGATAAATTCAGTGCTTGCGGTTGATTTGAAAAATGGAGAGGATATTATCATGACAAAGGATCTGACAAAAGGCAGCCCCATGAAACTTATCATCAGCTTTGCTGTGCCGTTATTATTCGGATTTTTATTCCAGCAGTTCTATAATCTGGTAGATACCATGATCGTAGGACGGTTTCTTGGTGTGGATGATCTGGCAGCAGTAGGCTCTACCGGCTCCATCAACTTCCTGGTCATCGGTTTCTGCATGGGTGTCTGCAATGGATTTGCCATCCCCGTGTCCCATAAATTCGGTGCCGGAGATTATGTGGGCATGCGCAAATATGTGGCCAACTGTGCCTGGCTGGGACTTGCCTTTTCCGTCATCATGACCGTGGTGACGGCGATCCTGTGCCGGGACATTCTGGTATGGATGAAGACGCCCGCCAACATCATTGATGGGGCGTATAACTATATTTTCATTATATTTATCGGTATTCCCACGGTATTCCTGTACAACATCGTGGCAGGCGTGATCCGTGCAACCGGCGACAGCAAGACTCCTGTGGTATTCTTAGTGCTGTCTTCCATTATTAATATTGTGCTGGATCTGTATTTTATCATATCCCTGCACATGGGCGTGGCGGGGGCAGCCTGGGCAACGGTGATCTCCCAGGGAGTCTCAGGTGTGGCATGTCTGGTCTATATGGTGAAAAAATTCGAGATCCTGCGAATCCACAGGGAAGAATGGAAAGTGGACGGACATATGATGATGGTGTTGTGCGGCATGGGAGTTCCTATGGGGCTACAGTATTCCATTACCGCCATTGGCAGCGTAATCTTACAGACTGCAGCCAACACCTTAGGTTCTGCGGCAGTTGCGGCCATGACTGCAGGCGGCAAGATCGGTAACTTCTTAGCCTGTCCTTTTGATGCCATGGGTTCCACTATGGCAACCTACGGTGGACAGAACGTGGGAGCCGGCAAACTGGACCGTCTTGGCAAGGGACTTAAATCCTGTGTACTGTTGGGAGTAGGATACTCTGTGATCGCATTTTTGATTGCAGTATTTTTCGGCGGTCCGCTGGCGCAGCTGTTCGTGGACGGCGGCGAGGCAGAGATCATTGCCAACGTGTGTGCTTTTCTGTTATGGAATACGGCATTCTATATTCCGCTTGCACTGGTGAACATTGTCCGTTTCCTGATCCAGGGTATGGGTTTCCCGAAATTCGCCATTTTAGCAGGTGTCTTCGAAATGATCGCCAGATCCCTGGCAGGCTTTGGACTGGTGCCAATCATCGGCTTCACCGGGGTATGCCTGGGCAGTCCCATTGCCTGGATCATGGCGGATGCATTCCTTATTCCGGCTTATTTCCATGTGAGTAAGGTGCTGCAAAAGAGGATGGTGCCGCAAACGGATGCCCCACAGGCAGTTTGACGATACGCCGGTCGTAAGTCACCAGACCGTTTACCTCTTCTTCCACATCGGAGAGCTGCGTATATACCGCACCGCTCAAGCCCTTTGAGATCAGAGGAAATAATTGTCTGGAAAATAACTGCTTTAGGGCAGCAGCCATCTCCTCCGGGGTGCCATATTTCTGATATCCGTAGACCCGGTCCACACTGGAATGCCCGTCGATGTGACAGGCGTAGCCACCATATTCCGAGATGACGAAAGCCCTTTTTCCATCCAATTTTACCTGTAACGGACGGAAGTAGTTATGAATACTGCGGAAATCCCCGCCTTTCTGGTCGAACCAGCCGCTGGCATGGTCTACCGGACGGGTGGGGTCTTTTTTTGCCACCATTTTCGCAATACGGGCAGCATCGAACTGTCCCCAGCCTTCGTTGAAGGGCACCCATACGGCGATGGAAGGGACATTGTACAGGTGATCTATGGTGTCAAGACATTCCTGTTCCCAGCTTTTCCGGCCTTCTTCTGAACCACGGGAGAACAGCTCATAATGATTATCCTTCGTGTGGGCGGACATGTGGGGGAACAGTGTGGGCATATAGCATACCCAGGGCATATGATAGGTAGAGCCGCCGCTGACCATATCCTGCCATACGATCATGCCCAGACGATCGCAGTGGTAATACCAGCGCAGAGACTCGAGCTTGATATGTTTCCGGAGCATATTGAAGCCCAGCCCTTTTGCGAGGCTGATATCATAGACAAAGGCCTCATCGCAGGGAGCAGTCATCAGCCCATCGGACCAGTAGCCCTGATCGAGGATTCCATGGAGAAAATAAGGTCTGTGATTCAGGCAGAAGCGAGGGATGCCCTTAGAATCTGGCTCTACGGAGTAGCAGCGCATGGCAAAATAGCCTTCCACGGTATCACTATCGGCATCCAGAGTAAAGGGATACAGCCAGGGGTGTTCCGGGCTCCAAGACTTGAAATTTACCGGCTCCGGTGCATCAGCAGGATCCGTTGCAGAATAGGTGACGCTGGCGGGAAAAGAAAGCACAACCGTGGTATGCGTGAGCCCAAAGGAATCCTGTTGCTCAGAAATTTTACGTACACGCATCTGCGTGAGTGAACCGGTATTTTCCTGTGCGAGGGTTCCGTCGCAAGAGGGGGCACTTATCCGGAATTCCAGATGGTTGAACGGCTTCGGAGAACACAGAACGAAGGTTACGGAAGCCTTGTTGTACTCGGGGGTGATCTTATAATTGATCACATAGTTTTTCGGAACCCATTCGTACCAGACACTCTGCCAGATGCCGCTCTGGGCGGTGTAGAACATGCCGCCGCGGTTCAGGGTCTGCTTGCCTCTGGTGGCGTAACCGGTGTCGGTCAGATCCCGGACTTTTACATAGAGAGATACCGGATCTGCGTTTACATATTCTGTGATGTCTAAGGAAAAAGGAAGGTAGCCGCCACTGTGAGTGCCAAGCTTCTTTGTGCCGAGGAAAACGGTTGCTTCCTGATCTACCGCGTCAAAATGCAGAATGCAACGCATATTTTCCTCTTTTTGGGAAAGCTCTTCCGTGGAAAAAGAAAGTTCCCGGTGGTACCACAGGTACTCCGTGGGTTCCAGCCGTCTGTGAACTCCGGAAAGCAGGGCTTCCGGCGAAAAAGGCACCCGGATGGAACCCTGAGCGGTAAAATACGCAGAATCTTCCGAAGAACTACTCCCATCTGCGGGCACAAAATCATATTCCCAGAGACCGTTCAGCATATGGTAATCCGTTCGTTTCATTTGCGGACGGGGATATTCCGGCAGGATATCGTCATAGGAACCGGAGCGCATCATCATTTCACCCCAGGGAGTATAGAGGGGATGCAGGATGTCTTCCGGGTGCGCCTGATTCAGATTCGCAGCAGCATCTTTTAAGTTCATGCGAAAACCTTCTTTCCTAAAATAGATTATTTATAGTATACTACATTTGGAAGTATAGCACATGAAAAATGATACGATTCTTTGAGAAAAAAGTTCGTATAAGCTATGCGTAAATTCTAAAAAGAGGTTATACAGATGAATATACTGACTGTTGACAATATTACCAAAAGTTATGGAGTACGCAAGATTTTTGACGGAGCCTCCTTTTTCCTGCAGGAAGGGGAAAAGGCCGGAATCATTGGTATTAACGGAACCGGAAAATCCACTTTGCTAAAAATGATTGCCGGGTTGGAAGAAGCCGATGATGGCACCGTGATTAAGGCAAATCATTGTCTGGTGCGTTATCTGCCGCAGAATCCGGAGTTTGCTCCGGAGGAGACGGTGCTGGAGGCAGTGCTGCGTGGCAATCGTGTGGAGGAAAACGCCGGAACCATCGAGGCGGATGCCAAAAGCATGCTGACGAAACTGGGGGTTACGGAATTTGATCAGCCCTGCGGGCAGCTGTCCGGCGGACAGCGCAAGCGTCTGGCACTGGTATCGGTACTGTTGTCCCCGGCAGAGATCCTGTTATTGGACGAGCCTACCAACCATCTGGACAATTCCATGTCTGACTGGCTGGAGGATCAGTTGCGCCGCCGCAAAGGCGCTATGATCATGGTTACGCATGATCGTTATTTTCTGGACAGTGTCACTGACCGGATCCTGGAACTGGACAAAGGGAAGATTTATTCCTATGATGCCAATTATTCCGGCTATCTGGAACTGAAAATGCAACGGGAGGAGATGGCACAGGCCAGTGAGAAAAAACGCCTGAATATCCTACGCAATGAGCTTGCCTGGGTACAGCGGGGCGCCAGAGCCCGCTCTACGAAGCAGAAGGCCAGATTGCAGCGTTTTGAGGAATTGAAAAATGTGAAGGGACCTGTGACGGACGGCAAAGTGGAACTGACTTCCGCAGCATCCAGACTGGGCCGTACCACAGTAGAGATCGAGAATGTATCCAAAAGCTATGGCGATAAAGTGTTGATCCGTGATTTTACCTATCTGTTCGGCAAGGACGACCGGGTGGGATTTATCGGCCCTAACGGCAGTGGTAAGACCACGCTGATGAAAATGATCCTGGGTGAAGTGGCTCCGGACAGCGGACATATTGAGATCGGGCAGACCGTGAAGCTGGGATATTATGCCCAGGAGATCGACGACACCATGATGCATCCGGAGCAGAGAGTCATTGATTATATCCGGGATGTGGCAGAATATATCACCACGGAGGATGGACAGATCACGGCAGCGAGAATGCTGGAGCGGTTCCTGTTTTCCGGGGAAGACCAGTACGGACAGCTGGGAAAACTGTCCGGCGGAGAGCGGCGCAGACTGCAATTATGCAAGGTACTGATGGGGGCACCCAATGTCCTGATTCTCGATGTAAACTATAGCCCCCTTTTTAAGTGTGCATAGAGTGTATTGAGTAACAAAATAGGTGTAAAAGGTACTGGATACACAAAAATATCGTTATACTGTGTATTGTGTAACAAGGGATATAATCAAAAAGATGACTACTTTTTTGTTTGGTGTATAGGTGTATAAATGAAAGGTAAAGTAAATGAGTGATGTAATAACATGAATATGATTAACATAGAGAATCTGACAAAGTCTTATACTGAGAGGAAGCTATTTGTCAGTGTAGCGTTTCCTTTACAGGAAGGAGAGAAGGTAGGTGGCATAGGTATCAATAGTTGTAGGAAATTCATGTTGATGAAAATTATTGCTTGAAAGTGATATGGCTGTAATGTCAACAGACTTTGTAAATTGAGTCAGATCGTGGCTGACAAAGAAGCGGCAGATTGTCTATTGAAAGAGAGCGGATAGAGAAACAGATTGCCCAGATGTTGGAATTTAGTAATGATTTATGTAGAAACAATGCATCAGGGTTGTTTCCGCATACTTAATAAATAAATTTTTTGATTTACACTTAGTATAAATCTATGACAAGGGATTTCTGTTGGAGATATATTTAAATTGTTGTATAATGTTAAAAGAGAGAAATCTGTGAATTGATTGTTGATTTAGAGGAAAGAAAAAATGGCGCAGTTTAGAATAAAAACCAATGAAAATAAAATACTATGTCCAAACGAAATGGATAACGATGAAAAAAAGTTATTATATGAAAAGTGTAAAAATGGTAAAGTGAAACTTTTTTGCAATTGTAATGGAGTAAGTGAATATAAAGTGCGTAATGGAAATTGGGCAATATATCCATGCAGTCAAGGGAAACAAGCAGATCACGAGGATTGGTGTCCGAAATCGAAAGTATTCTTAGATAAACGTGAGTATAATGCAGGATTTTTGATTGATGATGAGACAGGGGAGGTACGGGTGCATTTATCAGAACCATTAATGCACCGGGATCAAAACAACGATGAGCCGGATGAAAATGCACCAAATGAAAATGTTCCACAAAATCATGGTGGAGGAGGTAGAAGATATCCTCAGTATCAGCAAGGAGAAATTACAATTTCTGCAATGATAAAGAAGATGAATATGCTCACATTTAAACATGTTGCATTTTATAAAGGAAAAAATAGTACAGGGTATCCTAAAACGGAAGTAATGATTAAGAAAATGTTTTGGGCTGAAAAGCGGACAAGGATAGGGGCTAGGAGAAAAAGCATTGCTGATTTAGATCGTCAAAAAGATGGTCTGGAATTTGTATACAAAGAATTAGCAGAGATACCTCCATATAAGGAAGAGGATGAGATTACACGTTTAGTAATAAAAGAAAAGAAAAATGGTAAGGCGTTATCAGTTCCTGTTTATACAAAAGAGTTAATTAGAGCGCTTGAAGAGTACGAAAATACATATGCGACTAATGATTTATCTAATAGAAGTATTATTTTAGCAGGATTTAGAGATAAGTATGCAATGTATAGCCTGCGATTTCTTTTAGTAAATGATTATGGATTATTTTCTGAGAGTAATTATGAAGTGCAAATGTATAATGCCATTTGTGAAATAATGAATCAAAATGGATTTAAGGAAAGAGGAGCATTCTTTTATAAACCGTTTGAGTATGGATATGGTGCATATAGAGATAAATATTTGGAAGATGGTATTATAGAATTTGATGGGACAAATAAAAAAATAGTTATAGAAGTTTATGGTAGAGATGATAAGGATTACTTAGAGAGAAAAAAAATTAAGTCCCAGATGCTTTCGAACAAGGATGATATATATATTTATATTCCATGGGAAGCATATCATAATGAGCCCTTACCATATATGAAAATTCGTGCTGAAATAGAAGGGGTATTAGAGGAAGTAAGTTCTCAATGATTGTTAAAAGAAAGTTAGAAAGAGGATTTACTTGATAAAGAAGCTATAGAAAATAGTTTCTCTTATTAAATACAGTATGTGATTGTGTATGCTGTACGAGAAATTATAACTGAAAGAGGCAATAGCATGAATCTGATCAATATAGAAAAACTGACTAAGTCCTATACCGAAAGAAAACTATTTGAAGATGCTTCTTTTTCGCTCCAGGAGGGAGAGAAGGTTGGTATTATCGGTATCAATGGAACAGGCAAGACTACGTTACTGCGGATGATTATGGGAACAGAAGAAGCAGAGGAAGGAAACATCACGGTTGCCAATCATGTGGTAATGCGTTATCTTCCACAGCATCCGGAATTTTCGCCTGAGAAAAGCAGTTTGGAATGTGTATTGGAAGGAAATGTGACCGAGGAAAACAGGTGGTCTATAGAAAGCGATGCCAAGGCAATGATGACCAGACTTGGGATTAAAGATTATTCGCAGCCTGCCGGACAATTGTCTGGCGGACAGAGAAAACGTCTTGCGCTGATTTCAGTGCTTTTATCTCCTGCGGATATTCTGCTTTTGGATGAGCCGACCAACCATTTAGATAATGATATGGCGGACTGGCTAGAGGATTATCTGAAAAAGTGGAGAGGTGCCTTGATTATGGTTACCCATGACAGATACTTTCTTGACAGCGTATGTAATCGAATTGTGGAGATTGATAAAGGGAAAATATATAGCTACCAGACAAATTATTCGGGATTTCTGGAACTGAAAACACAGCGTCAGGAGATGGAAGTTGCAAGCGAGCGAAAACGTCAGTCGATCCTGCGAGTGGAACTGGAATGGATACGCAGGGGAGCCAGAGCACGTTCCACCAAACAAAAAGCACATATTCAGCGTTATGAGGAGCTGAGGGATAAACAGGCTCCGGTACAGGATTCACAGGTGGAATTGAGTTCTATTTCTACAAGATTGGGAAAAACCACTGTAGAACTGGATCATATCTGCAAGTCCTATGGAGAGAAAAAACTGATTGATGATTTTTCCTATAATTTTTTGAAAGGGGACAGAGTAGGATTTATTGGCCCTAATGGATGCGGAAAATCGACACTGATGAAAATGATTGCAGGAATTATTTCTCCGGATTCTGGAAAAGTTATTATCGGTCAGACAGTCAAAATGGGATATTATGCGCAGGAGATCGCTTCAGAGAAACCCACGGATGAAACGGAAATAGATCTGTCCTATATGGATCCGAACCAGAGAGTGATTGATTATGTGAAGGATACAGCAGAATACATCCAGACAGTGGACGGACTGATGTCCGCATCAGTGATGCTGGATCGATTCTTGTTTCCGCCGGAAAAGCAGTACAGCCTGATTGGAAAACTATCCGGTGGTGAGAAGAAAAGATTGAACTTACTTCGAGTGCTGGCATCGAGCCCTAACCTGCTCATTCTCGATGAACCGACCAACAATCTGGATATCGCTACGCTGACCATACTGGAGGATTACTTGGATCGCTATGAAGGAATTGTCGTTACGGTATCTCATGACCGATACTTCCTGGATAGAACGATGAGACGCATCTTTGCTTTTGAGGGCGATGGAAAAATCAGACAGTACGAAGGCGGCTATACCGATTATGCCTTAAAAAAACAGGCAGAGAGGGAAGCCGAAGAAACAGAAACACCCAAGAAAGCGGAAACGGCAACCGGAGCAACACAAAAGGGACAGCGTACCCGCGGCCCCCAGAAGTTAAAGTTTACTTATCAGGAACAGAAAGACTATGAAACTATAGAAGCGGACATTGCTGCGCTGGAAGGGAAAGTAGAAAAGCTTGATAAGGAAATGGAGACAGCATCGACGGATTTTGTAAAATTGAATCAATTGGTAACAGAAAAAGAAACAACAGAAAAGCTGTTGGAAGAGAAAATGGATCGGTGGATGTATCTGGAAGATCTTGCGGCAAGGATTGCGGAGCAATAAAAATAGTTTGAAAAAGTGACCTCATGGGGTCACTTTTTTAGTGCCTGCAAATCTAGAAGGTGATAAATGGAGTCTTAGTATAAGGACATATAGAGACGAGGGGCAGAGATGATATAGGAAAGGAATTGCATGAAACGAAGAAAAGGGTACCAGGTAGAATATCAGGGAAAAAAATATGACTCATTAAGTGAACTTAGTAAAGACTTAGAACTACCATATTCTCCGCTTATGCATAAATATTATCGAACGAAAGATGTAGATAAGGCCGTGAAAATAGCACAGAGGGCAAAGGAAGCAGAAACTTATGTCGTATGGGGAAGAAAATATAAGAGTGTCTCAATGATTGCAAATGAGTATGGAATTAAACGATCAACTATTTTCAAAAAAATGGAGCAGGGAAACACGTTAGAAGAGGCTCTCACAGAAATACTTAAAAAAGAAGTTATTTTTTTTTCAAGGAAAAGAATTTCACGGATTGACGGAGCTTAGCTGTTATTATGGTCAGGATGTGTCATTGGTATGGGAGAGATTAGCATATGGAATGAATTTGGAAGAAGCATTGTTCAGCCCGATCAGGAGAAGGAATAAGCCTCAATGCAAAATAGAGTATCACGGAATAACATATGAAAGTAAAAGAGATTTCTCGCGGAAAAAGAAAATAAGTGTTGGCTGCATTCATGAAATGATGGTCAATAATAACGTAGACTTTGAAACTGCTGCAGACATTTTACTGGAGGTAAAAGAGAAAGCGGGGATACCGGCGGACCGTATGATAAGTCGAATTCCTATGTGTATTATCCGGGGAAAGGAGTATAAAAGTATTGTTGAACTGGCATCTGAATTAAGAATTACAACAAGGGCCATTAGTACCTACAAAGCAAGAAATGGATGTGCCGGAATTTTGGAAGCATTAGTTCAAATGCAGAGGGAGAAACGAGAAAAACATATTATAGGCGGGAAAGCAGTTTCCTATGAGGAAATGCGTAAGATGGGATATTCTAAGTACAAATGTGGGAAAGTTCCCAAACAGGAGTTTCCTTTATACCCGCAGCTTATAGGATATGACTTTGTCACAGATTGTGTAGATGTTGCTCAAATCTATGCGGAGGTAAAAGCAGAAAAACTGGAACAGCTGAGGGGAATGATCATGGAAATATAGAGAAGCATTTTTACAGAACAGGGAAGACAATTATGAGACAGGAGGAGAGGAATGAAAATTACAATATTAAACGGGGGACATAGAAGTATTGAACTCCCGTTGTCAGATGAAGAACTAAATTTTCAAATGAGACAGATGGGCATTAGAGAAACGATACCTAAGGGCAAACTTGTGAAAGTGTCAGAGAAGGATAATCCCTTACAAAAACTGGAAGGGCAGTTTCTGAATATGGATGAGGTAAATTTCTTTGCCAGGAGAATGGAGCACCTGACAGAATATGAAAGAAAAGTTTTGGCAGTATATGCCAATGACTGTGACGTGAGTACAATAAAGGATTTGATCAATCTAACATTTAGTATGAAAGGCCTTTCTCTGCTCACAGATTTTTCAGATGCCAGTCAGGTGGGAGTACGTCTTTATACGGACGAGTTTTCAGAAATACCAGAAGAGCAGATGGATTTCACAGAGTTTGCAAAAAACGCCTTAAAGGAGAGCAATGTGAAAGTACTACCTTATGGAGTGTTGGTAGATCATGGATTTGAATTGTTGGAAGTATATAATGGAAAGACATTCCCGAAATTTATTGTATCAGAGGAGACGGTTGTAGTTGTCGAGGTACAGAATACTACTGGGGATAGAGAATATCTGTATCTGCCTACGGATATCTGTTCCATGGATAAAGTAAAAGAAAGGCTGCAGGTGAGGGAATATCGGGAGATGAAAGTGACGGAAGTGAAAAATCTGCGTTTACCTGATACTCTTGTGCCGATACCGGAGGATATAAATGAGATTCAGCAGTTAACCTTGTTTAATGAAATGTGTCGAAAAGTCAGGAGATTTCAAGAAGCAGAACTGAAGCAGCTTGCGGCGGCTGTGCAGTTTACTGGTTTAAGCAATTTCTCTAATATTGCTTATATTGCGACGCATCTTAACGAGTTTGAAATTAATCCTACGGTACATAACGATGAAGAATATGGAAAGTATTTAATAACGGAATCGGGATTGTTTGAAGTGGATGAGTTGTTGCTGCCGCATATTAATTATGCAGCCTATGGAGCGGATAAAAAAGCGGGGACATTTGAAGTAAGCGGTTATGTAGATGATGGATTTGTAGGGGTAACCAGACCGATAGAAGAGTATAGTCAGTACAAGGGAGAATTTGCGGATCCATTGGAAATTACGGAGGAGGGCTTGGAAAAATTCTGTCTGTTTAGTCCATTGATTGCAAATCTGAACATGAGAGGAATAGCTGAAGGAGAACTGTACGGCAGTGATCTTGTACAGTATTTAGAAATAATAGAGGAGGCAATTGAAAGAGAAAAGTGTGAGGGGGAAGAAGCAAGAGGCCTTATGCACTATTTCGATGAAAGCAGGGAAGTGGCAGCAAAAGTAGTATCGGCACATCCAAAGGTAGCTGATGTGGATGGTGAGCTGTATGGTGTGCTGGAATGTAAAATCAGGGATCCTTTAACGGAAGAAGAAATCAAGATATTAAAAGACTTTTGGACAGGACAGATGAGTGATGGCTGGGGAGAAGGATTTGAACAGCAACCACTTACAGTAGAAGATGGGGAAATCTATATCAGCTTTTGGAGCAGAAAAAGTTTTTGGAGTGTCATGACAGAGAGAGAACTTATAGGGGAACAACAGGTACAGAATACGGAAACACAGATGCATATATAAAGCGGCGCTTATTAAAAAATAGGCGCTGCTTTTTTATGAAAAATAAAGGAGGATAATATTTTTATGGCAGGATTGTTTTGTAACAGCCCGGAACTGCAAAGACTGGAGAAACAGATGCGGCAGCCCCCTGGGTATCGGGCGAGGGGACATGGCAGCATAGAAGACATGAGTGAGTGGAAGGAGATGGGAGCTTACTCTGAAATCGTGGATTATGTTATTGACCGTATGCACTTGGAATATTTGAAAAAAAGAATCAGTGAGATCTTCGATCAGACAGAGGATGAACTCTTTTTCTATGACAGTGACCACAAAAAAAGATTCTATTTATTATGGTCGGGATCGAAAGAGAATACGCTGTCCAGGTTACCGAACTATGCAGCTACTGTTTTTTTACTTTCTGCGGATGAAAAACTGTGGGAAAAAACACGCAGGCAGATGTCAGATACCGGAATTTATTTTAATCAAGTTCGGTTGGGAAGTGTTACTTTGGAACAATATATTCTGTTCCATGCGGCAAAAGACGCTTATCACGGGACAAAGCATATCCGCCTGTCGGAATTGACAGACAGAGAACTGGTACCGGATGAGATATTGAGACTTATTGTAAATGCTTTTGTGATCGAAAGATATGGCATGGATATTGTGGAACAGAAAATGTGTGAAGAAATCCTGGAAGAACGGAATTACACAGTACTTGCGCAGAGCTAATAATGTCACAGTAGAAGAAAATACAAGGAGGAAGCAGTGTTAAGCAAAGCAGAAGTAGATGAAATTAAAAGAATGTATCCGCAGGGGATGAAAATCCGCTTGATTGAGATGCAGGGGGAACCTCAGATGCCGGATGGACTTGAAGGAATGGTCAAGATGGTAGACGATGCCGGACAGATTCATGTGGCATGGAGCAACGGAAGCAGTCTGGCGCTGAATACAGAAAAAGATTATTTCGAAGCTATTATTACGCAGGAATATTTAGATCAGAGACGTAGAGAAGCTATGGAGGAAAAACAGAATTCCAGAGAAAACCCCGAGGAAAGTGGCTCGGAAATAACCCAGAATATGATGTAATACAGGGAAGGAGCAAAGCTTGAACAGTATAATCAGTTGGGTCGGCGGGAAAAAGGCATTGCGGGATCTGATTTATCTGCGAATGCCACCGCAATATGACCGCTACATAGAAGTGTTTGGTGGTGGAGGCTGGGTATTATTCGGAAAGCCGCCGGATAAATGTATGGAGGTTTACAATGATTTCAATTCGAATCTTGCAAATCTCTTTTATTGTGTCAGGGAGAGACCTATGGCTCTTATTAAAGAGCTGTCTTTTTTACCGTTGAATTCCAGGGATGAGTTTGTAACGCTACGGAAGTTTTTGACAATGGAGGAATTTAAGAGTGAACATCTTTCGGAAGAACTGGAGATCGCCACGCATTTCTTAAAAGAACCGGAGGCGGCGGAGATCCGTGACATTCTTATGGAGCGGGCAGCGGTGGGAGATGTGAAGAGAGCAGCGGCATTCTATAAAATTATCCGCTACAGTTACGGAAGCGGATGCACCTCTTATGGATGCCAGCCCTTTGACATCCGCAAGACATTCACAATTATATGGGAAGCAAACCGGAGATTGAAAGATACCGTAATAGAGAATAAGGATTTTGAGGCACTCATCCGTCAATATGACAGACCGAATGCCTTTTTTTATTGTGATCCTCCCTATTATGAGACAGAGGGGCATTACGAAGTGGTGTTCCGCAAGGAAGACCATGTAAGACTCCGCGATACTTTAAAAGGAATTCAGGGGAAATTCATGGTTTCTTACAATGACTGTGAATATATCAGGGAATTATACCGGGACTTTCAGATCGAAGCTGTAACCAGAATTAATAATATGGCACAGAGGTATGACAGTGGTAGTGAATTCCCGGAGGTGCTGATCGCTAATTATGACATGGGAGAGCGTAAGAAAAATCAGCCCAGGCAGATTAGTTTATTTGAAATGGGTGCAGAGGAAACTTCGATTTTATGGAGAGGAAAGGAGAAAGAATGCTCCAGTTAGTGGAAATGGAAGGAAGAGTGACAGAGAACGGGTGTATAGAGATTCCTATGACGGTACTGGATCAGACTGGGATCTGCACCGGTGATGCGATAAAACTCATTTACATGGCAGAAGAGGAAGAAGTTAAGAGTGCGGCAAAAGAATTTTTGCTTGTGAGAAATGATCAGGATGTAGTGGAGGAACTGGCAAGGGAGCAGCGTGTGTCACTACAGATCCCGGAAGAACTGTTACAGGATGCAGGAATTTCGATGGATGCAGATCTTGACATTGTGTGCCAGAACGGCCGGATTGTCATTTTTTCATCGGAACTTTTGAAAGAGACGGAGATCCCTGAAGAAGTTATGGAAATCTGTAATGAACTGGGAATCTCAGAAGATAAGGTAAAGATTATATTGAATACTACGGAAGGGGGATCGGATGAAAAAACAGGTACATAAGCTGTTGGATGAAAAAGGACGAATTCTGATTCCGAAGGAATTTCGTCAGATGACAGAAATGGAATGTGGAGACATTGTAAAGCTGTCTGTGAGTGGCGGAAAAATTATATTATCCAAAGTAGATATTGTAGAAATGGGAAGTCAGGATCCGGAGACCATGGAAGCCTATGTGAATGCCGCAGTAAAACAGTTGAACCCTGCAAAGCAGGTGGCACTTGCTGCAAGGATTTTGAAATTCGCACAACAGGAAACGTAGAGCAGGAATATTTTTCCAAACAGCGTGGTGGGGAGGACAGATGAAGAGAATAGATATTGTGGATGGAATCCTGTATTACTATGGAAATCCGGCTGGCTGTGTCAGTGGCGAAACTGCTATCCTCGATACCATGTTTCAGAAAGAGGAGCTGATTCGTTTTTTAACAGAAAAAGGGATAGAGAATCCGGTATTCCGTGGCGGCGTATATGATCAACTATCGGAAGATAGTGGTACAGAAAAAACGATAACTATCGACAGAAAGGAGTCAAAAAAATTCAGGATCTATCAACTGGGACAGAAGAGTCCTGTTACGATGCGGTTTATCAGTCTGGCAGAGCGAAGGAAAAGAGGGTATGACAGACCGCAGCGAGGGGAATATGTTCTGGTTCATGAAGAGAAGATTGAAAAATTCAATCTGGAAGAAGTCTGGGAGAAATATGGACAGGCGGTTCCCGAAAACTTTGAGGGACATGCCTTGGCTATCTCGGACGTTATAGAGTTTGCGGATGGTGATGCTAGCCGTTTTTTCTATATAGACGCTGCCGGATATGAAGAAATTCAATTCTGATAAGGAGGAAGATTATGCCCAGAGAAAAGGCACCCCAACCCGGGGGAAAAAGCACAGAGAAAAGAGAACAGCCCAGTGAAGCACACAAGGAAGCAGCGCCGATGCAGCTTGAGGTGCGTATCCATTCGATCCGACCGAGTGACAGCATCAAGGGAACGGCATCTGTGAATATCAATGGAGCATTTGCTGTTCGGGGAATCAAGATCATCGAAGGGAGCAATGGACTGTTCGTCTCCATGCCCAGCTATAAGGCCGGTAATGAATACAAGGATATTTGTTTCCCCATCACGCAGGAGTGCAGAAAGCAGCTTCATGATGCAGTAATAGGTGCTTACGAGCAGGCAATCGCACAAGGACAGGACACTGTAACAAAGCATCACGAGATGCAGGCTCCCGAGGGGCAGGCAATGGAGATGAGTGGCATGTAACACAAACAAGCGATAGTAGCAGAAACCAATAAGAAGAAAATATCAAAAACAGGAGAAAAAAGAATATGGCAAAAATGATGAAGAAAGTAGCAAACGGAGTTAAGACAATGGCAGCGAGAGCAACTGGTCTTGTGAGAGACAAAAAGGGTGAGAACTATGTGGATACCGCAGTCAAAATTCTGATTGCAGTGGTTCTCGGAGCATTATTGTTGGCAGGTCTCTATGCTCTTTTCGGAGATGTGGTCATGCCCACGCTTACGCAGAGAGTTCAGGAAATGTTTAACTATGCGGGATAGGATGTTTCACAGACACGGAAAACAGTTACAGGATCGGACAATTCACGGAAAGAAAAGGAGAATATAGATGCCCGGAGAAATGAATACCAACTTGAAGGTAGAAGATTTACAGATGGATGTAATGATCACGGAGACATACCCCGGAAAAGGGGTACTGGCTCTCGCAAATGTTAAGATCGGAAACTTTGTGACCATCCGCAATGTCAGAATCAAAAAGGATGATTATGGATTCACAGTTGCCATGCCTAAGACAAAGGGAAATGCAGCGGGACAGTACCAGGATACGGTGTACTTTGCAAACAGGGAAGCGAAGGAAAAATTTGATCAGGTGGTACTGAAGGAATATGAGGACTATATCCACCAGCCCACAGCACTGGAAAGGAGAGAACAGGGCAGAGAGGAATGTGACGACTTGGAGGATATTGAACAGGAGGAAGATAACAGCATGAATATGGATCTGTAATATGATCCGGCTGTTGTATTTCTTTATGGCTCTGTTTTCGGCGGCAGTCATAGATCTGCAAAAGAGGATCATCCCAAATTGGATGGTATGCCTGGTGGCACTGATCAGTATTGTGCCGCCGGGACGGCCCTGCCTTATGGGAATCCTGGCAGCCTTGCCGCTGTTCCTTGCAGGGATCACCATAGGAGGAATTGGTGGAGGAGATGTGAAACTGGTGGGAGCCTGCGGTCTGGTACTTGGTCTATACCAGACAGTCATAGGATTGATTTTAGCACTGAGTCTGTTAATTCTGTGGCATATAGTGAGAACTGTGACTATCGGCAGAAAAGAAAAACAGGCGTATCCGCTGGTCCCGTTTCTTTTACTGGGAATGTTTATTAGTGTTTTGACAGGAGGATGAGAGAGCAATGAAATTGTTGAAGAACCGTACTGTGCTGGGCTTGCTTTGTATTGCAGCGGCCCTGCTTATCTGTTTTGTACTGACCCCGTTACTGAATGCCGGGATGTCGAAGAAGACGACCATTGTGCGTTTTACGGAAAGTGTGAAGGCAGGAGAAGAAGTTAAAAAAAGCATGCTGCAGGAGATCGAGGTGGGAGCCTATAATCTGCCGCCTGATGTATTAAGGAGCATTGCCGAAGCAGAGGGAAAATACCTGACGGCGGATGTGTATGCGGGGGACTATCTTCTGGCAGAAAAAGTATCGGAGGAACCTGCTGCGGAAAATCAATATCTCTATCACTTAAACGGAGAAAAACAGGCGATCTCTATTACCATCAGTTCTTTTGCGGAGGGACTGTCCGGCAAATTGAAGAGCGGAGATATTGTGTCGGTGATTGCCCCGGATTATCTTGGCAGTGGAGAAACAGTGATCCCGGCAGAATTAAAGTATGTGGAGGTCATTGCAGTAACGGCAAAGTCCGGTAACGATGCGAACACACAGGAGCTGGAGGAAGAAAAGGAGTTACCCTCCACTGTTACGTTACTTGTCCGGCCGGAACAGAGCAAGCTGCTGGCAAGACTGGAAGCGGAAGGAGAAATCCATCTGTCACTGGTATACAGAGGTGACAGGGAAAACGCGGCAAAGTTCGTAGAAGCACAGGATCTTGTGCTGGAGGATCTGCAGCAGGAAAACGGGGAGGAAGAGTCTTGAACTTCATGAACAATTCTATATTCCAGAGAAACAAGGCATGTGAAAGAGAGGAAGAGAATCCGGAAGAGGGAGGGGTACTTGCTGTATGGGGAAGTCCCTCCAGCGGGAAAACCGTAGTATCCGTGAAATTGGCGGAACATCTGGCACAGAAAAAAAGAAACGTTATCTTAATTCTTGCAGATATGATTACACCACCGCTGCCTTACTTATGCGTTCCTTCAGATATGGAACAGGAGAGGTCACTTGGAAGTATTCTTGCAGCAGCACATGTGACAGAAAATCTGATAAAAAAGAACTGCATGTTCTATCGGAAGAGCGAACATCTGTCCATAATCGGAATGTTGAAAGGCGAGAATGTATTCACATATCCGCCTTATGAAAAAGAGCAGGCAGAGGAACTGATCCGCCAGGCAGCGCAGATTGCACCTTATGTCATTATAGACTGTACCAGTAACATTGCGTCGGATATTCTGTCTGCGGTGGCGCTGATGGAAGCTGATACGGTACTGCGGCTTGTGGGATGTGATCTGAAATCCATCAGCTATCTGTCGTCTCAGCTTCCGATGCTTTCCGATCATAAGTGGGATGCCGATAAGCAGCTAAAGGTCGTATCCAATATCCGTAAACAGGATGCCAGCAGCCATATGGAACAGATCCTCGGTAAAGTGGCATTCCAGATTCCCTACAGCAGTGAAGTAGAGGCACAGTTCTTAGAGGGTGAACTGCTGGGAGAGCTTGGCTTAAAGGAAAGCCGCGCATTTCGCAGAGAAATTGAGATAATCAGCAGGGAGGTGTTCGGAGTATGAAAAACAATCAGAACCTGTTCTTCGCTCCGGAGGAAACGGGAAGATCATTTTCGGATGTCTTAAAAGAAGTACAGGAGTATATCTCCAGCAAATATTCCACGCTTATGACAGAGGGTGGAAATGAGGAAGTAAAGCAGCAGATCAAACGGTATATTACAAAGTATATTTGTGATTACCGCATCACGGTGACAGGAAAAACGCAGGAACAGTTGATCGATGAGCTTTACACAGAAATGGCAGAGTTTTCTTTCCTCACCAAGTATATCTTCGGAACCGGGATCGAAGAGATTGATATTAACTCCTGGAGAGATATTGAAGTACAGTACAATGACGGCAGATGTGAAAAGCTGGAGGAACATTTTGAATCTCCGGATCATGCGGTAAATGTGATCAGGCGTATGCTTCATGTGTCGGGAATGGTATTGGACAACGCTTCCCCGGCAGTACTGGGACATCTGAGCAAGAATATCCGAATTGCGGTATTGAAAACACCCCTTGTGGATGAGGATGTGGGAATTGCGGCATCCATCCGTATCGTCAATCCACAGAGTCTGAAAAAAGAAAACTTTGTGGAGAGCGGTACTGCAACAGAGGAGATGCTGGATTTTCTGTCAGCATGTCTGCGATATGGCATCAGTATCTGTGTGGCAGGAGCCACCAGCTCCGGAAAAACCACACTTGCGGGATGGCTTCTTACCACGATACCGGATGGAAAGCGAATTTTTACCATTGAAAACGGCAGTAGAGAACTGGCACTTGTCAGAGAAAAGGAAGGAAAAGTGACCAATAGTGTCATCCACACGCTGACAAGGTACAGTGAAAATGAGAAACAGAATATCGATCAGGATATGCTCTTAGATATGGCGTTACGTTTTAATCCGGAGATCATCTGTGTGGGAGAGATGCGGAGTTCAGAAGCATATACGGCACAGGAATCTGCCAGAACCGGACATACGGTGCTGACTACCATACATAGTAACAGTTGTGAATCTACTTACAGCCGAATGCGGACACTGTGCAAGAGAAAATATGATATGAATGATGAGGTGCTGATGGATCTGGTGACAGAAGCCTTTCCCATTGTGGTGTTCACCAAGCAGCTTGAAAACCGCAAGAGGAAACTTATGGAGATCATGGAGTGTGAGATCACAGCAGACGGAAAGAGAAAGTATAACCCGCTGTATCGTTATGAAATCACAGAGAACCGAATGGAAGGGGATCAGTTCATTATTAACGGCATTCATAAAAAGGTATGTGGAATTTCGGAAAGCCTCAAGAAAAGATTTTTAGAAAATGGCATGCCGGTGGATGTGTTAGAAAAAATTGAGAAAGGAGGCGGGAAAGCATGCTGACTTTACAGATGATTGCTTGCATCGGAATGATTGTGGGAGCATTTCTGCTGCTTGGCATCCGGCTAAATGACTTTACAGGGAACATTTTCCGGAAGCTTTTGAACACCCCCCGGGGAATCAGGGAAGAGATACTGGAAGAGACAAAGCAGAAGAAAAAGTCTTATTTACGCAGAGAAATAGAAGAAGTACAGAAGATCCTGCATACCACAGGCAGGGAAAATTTTTTCCCGATGCTGTGTACAATCTCAATGCTTCTGTTTGCAGCCGGAGCGTTTACGGCGGTAATGCTGGGAAATGTGTTCCTGATTCCGGTACTGGCTGGTGGGTTTCTGTTCCTCCCTTTCTGGTATGTGAAACTGACTGCCTCGCATTTCAAAAAGGATGTATCGGCGGAACTGGAGACCGCCTTATCGATCATCACCACAGCATACCTGCGCAGCGAAGACATTCTGACTTCGATAGAAGAAAACCTTGCGTATCTGAATCCGCCGGTGAAAAATGTGTTTGCAGATTTTGTGGCAAGGGTACGCCTGATAGACCCGGATCTGGAGGCGGCACTGGACGTGTTAAAAGAAACAATGGAAAACGAGGTGTTTCAGGAATGGGTGGATGCCATGAAAGCGTGTTTGTATGATCGGTCACTTAAGACCACGCTGACATCGATTGTTGCAAAATTATCGGATATGCGTATTGTAAATGCAGAATTGGAATATCTGGTAGTAGAACCTAGAAAAGAATTTATTACCATGGTGGTACTGGCGGTGGGGAATATTCCACTGCTATATTTTCTGAATCCATCCTGGTACGATACGCTCATGCATACCATAGCCGGACAGATTATGCTGGCAATTACCGGCATCGTCATTTTTATTTCTGCAGCATGCGTCATAAAACTGACGAAACCAATTGAATATCGGACATAAGGGGAGGAATAGAAATGAAAATCATACTGTTGTTTGTATTTATCCTGACAGCATGCGGTCTGTTCCTTTTGTTGTCCGGAATTTTAAGACTGCCTACGCTGCGTAGCGGCAGGGCAATAGTGCGGGCCGGAAAAAAAGAAAAGAAACTGCAAAAGGTACTGGATACCTTTTACATGGACGGGGCGGTATATCTTGGAAAATACATAGGCATGAATGTCTATAAGAAGAACCGGATGCAGAATGTATTAAACGCCGCGGGATTTAAAATGTCGCCGGAAACCTATATGGCATATGCTTATTTGAAGGCGGGAAGTGTTTTTTTACTGATTCTTCCAGCACTGTATTTTTTCCCGCTACTGGCTATTTTCCTCGTTCTGTTGGGAGTTATGGTCTACTATAAGGAAACGGGAAAAGCAGAGGAAGTATTAAAGGAAAAGAGAGAGCAGATCGAGGGAGAACTGTACCGTTTTGTGTCTACGATATCTCAGGAACTGAAAAACAGCAGGGATGTATTATCCATGTTGGAACATTATAAGGGAAATGCAGGAGAAGATTTCCGAAGAGAACTGGATATCGTGTGTGCGGATATGCGTTCCGGCAGCTATGAAGCAGCACTTACCCGCTTCGAGGCAAGAATGAATTCACCACAGCTATCGGATGTAGTCAGGGGACTGATCGGCGTATTGCGGGGAGATGATGGAGCCATGTACTTCCAGATGCTCACTCATGACTTCAAGCAGGCAGAATTACAGAGATTAAAAGCAAAGGCAGCAAAGATTCCGCCCAAAATCCGTGTTTTTTCATTTGCTATGCTGTTGTGTTTTCTGGCAACCTATTTTGCCATCATTGGATATGAAATCATAAAGTCCATGGGAACACTGTTCTGATAAAAGCACAGGAAGGAGAAAAAATGAAGCGGGTTTGGAAAATTATGAGAGACAAAAAAGGGGAGGGATATATTGATGCGGCGGTTGTTGTGTTCTGTGTAATGTTTGTCATCGCCCTTGGGGTCAGGGTATTTCCTGTGTTTATCACGAAACTCCAGCTTGATAATTTTGCAGATGAACTGGTGAGAGAAGCAGAGATCAGTGGCCGCATAGGATATGAAACAACTGCAAGACAGAGGACACTGGAGGAGAAAATGGGGATCCACCCGACAGTAAGCTGGTCCAGACAGGGGAAGATTCCTTTGAATGAGGAAGTCACAGTGACACTGATCCTGCAAAAAGATCTGGGACTGTTTGGGAGGCTTGGTTCTTTTCCGGTTACCATGAGAGCCAGAGCATCGGGAAAAAGTGAGGTATACTGGAAGTGAGAAAACATGATCAGAGAGTAAGAAAACTGTTAGGGGGACAGGAAGGAAGCATGGCTCCGCTGGCGGTGGCTGCAGCAATCGCCATGCTGATTATAATTCTCGGTGTTTCAGAGTATATGCGTCTTGTGATTACAGCGGCAGGGGTAAAGGATGCCCTGGAATCTGCGGCTATTGCGGTGGTAAATGATAATTATAATGAAGTATATCACGGAGTCAGGGAAGGATATGCCGCAGGGTATGAGCCGGATGATACAGGATTTATGGAATCCCTCGATTATGGGGATGTTAACGGCAGAATGTGTTCCCTGCTGGGACTGGAAGAAGACGGAGATGGCTGCGTGCGCCGTAATACAGCAGGCAGACTGGAATATCGGATAAAAAATCTGACTGTGAATGTTCATAATACAGCGCTGGCATCACCGGGAGGAACTTATTATGTGGAGGCAGGACTTACCATAGAAATACCGGTATGTTTTGGAGGAAAGATTGTGTCGAATCTGTCCATTCCACTGAGAGTAAGAGCAGCTTACAGGGAGAAATTTTAGTAAAATATTACAGACAGCGTGATTGTTTATACATTCTCATAGACTTTTCAAAAGTTTTATGATAGCGTGTGAACTACGACAGATAAACGGAAAACAAAAAGGAGGGTATGCCATGAAAGATAAGACAAAAAAGTGGCTGGCAGTGGTAATACTGCTGGCAGTATGTGCAGGTCTGCTGTTTGGAATTCACAGGATGTTTTACCGGGAACCGGGCAGAGAAGCAGAGGGAGTGCAGGCTACGTCTGAGGAGACAGAAATCTATGTGGAAACAGAGACGACCGATGTGAGTGAGACGGAAAATCAGGAAGCAGAACCGCAGGAATCCCTTGTGATCGAGGCAGAGGCAGCAACTTCTGTAAGTGATACAGAACAGGAGATTCAGGAAACCCCGGAGAAGACAGAAGATGCAAAGCCCGGTGTACCGCCGGAAGTGTCGGAGGATACAGGAATAGATCAGCCAGATACACCTCCGGTCTATATGGAAGAAAAGGCGGAGCAGCCGACAACGGCAGAGAGCCAACAGCCTAAGACTGGAGATTCCAAAGATGGAATGGTATATGTAGAAGGGTTTGGCTGGATTAAAGATGAAGGAGCCGGATCGGGGATCTATGCGGGCGATATGTATGAAAACGGGAATAAGATCGGAATCATGGATTAAGGATGAGAAAGCAGATGCGTAGAAATACGATCTGCTTTTTTCGTGAGGAAAAATAAGATGAAATTTATAAAACAAGGACTTTTTCTGCTGGTATTTCTGCTTACTGTGAGCATTCCCATAACGACTTATGCGGCCGGAGAAGGGAACATTGATCATGGCGGTGGAATGCTGGGGGAAGGAACCGGTATTAACTTTTGGAGCAGTCATGACGAGGGAGTGCGGGTGACAGTGGTGCGGGCCAGTGACGGTGCAGTCGTGTCAGCATCCATCGATCTGACCAATAAGCAGCCGACAGACATTCGAGTGCATTTCGGCAAGGTGAGCAAAACGGCATACCGGAATGGAACGGGACTGTCTGCATGCATGGGCGGTTATACATTTTATAATCCGGCACAGCATCTTCCACAGATTATCAACACTTCAAACGGTGGGGCAAATCTTACTGCTATCAAACAGTATTTCACAGACGAGCAGGTCATCAGAGCCATTGCCGGATATGTAGGCATGGACTTTCAGATATTGATAAATGGTGAGTATAAGCTATTGCTGGAGCCTGTGGCTTATGTGACCTTTGAAGGAGTCAGAACGGCATTTACAGCTACAGAGGCAGCAAAATACAACCAGTTAAGAGGCGGCATGATTCGTAAGAAGATGCCGTCTCTTTCTCATAAGAATCTGCCACTGGCTATGTTTTTGGAGATATCGGATCTGGGATATCCGGCATGGAGAGGCTCCAGAACGGAGAAGGCAGGCGATGAAGAAATCATCCGGGCATTGGGACTTGGTATTGTGAGATTTAATGAGACGATCATACCGGAAGTCATTCAGGCAGATTACACATACCGTGTGGATACCGATGTGATAACGGCAGTCACAGTGAGCGGAGGACAAAGCGATCCGGACAACTCTGTCAGCGTGACATTTTCCATTTTAGGAAGAAATTACAGCGTTGGAAATGTGTATTACCCGGAAGGAGGACAGCAGCTTGTGTGGGTAAAATGGCATACCCCGTCCACAGAACAGCATATCACGATTAGCGTGACCGCCAGCGGAGGCAGTGCATCCGTAAGCCGGGGAACCATCACGGCGAACATTGTGGATCTGGATGACAATCCACCGCCCAATCCTGTTGCAGATGACAGAAATGACAGCTATCGGAAAGAAAATGCAGTGATGCCCGTAAATCCAGAAAAGACAGAGGCAGCATGGAGTGTATGGAGACCCTGTTGGAAAGAAAACTGGGTATGGCATAGTGACTGGAACTGGGAGGATGACGAACATTCGGAGGACTGTGCGGCAGGGTGTACGGAAAACCATGGGCATTGGGAAGACGATGGAGAATACAAGGATGACGGCTGGTGGGAGTTTGTCGAGGATCATTATTTGGCGTCTCTGTCTGCAACAATGGAACTTGTTACAGATGAAACATCTCCCACAGCGGATGGGAGTACGATGAAAAGCGGGTATGGAGTCAATGTGTTTGTAAACACAAGAGCCTCTACCAGCCAGTCATCAGCAACAACTGCTCCGCAGACGGCGGTCAGCTATTTTCCGGAATTCTATTATGAACGATACTGGCGGTTGCTGGACAGAACAAGAAACGGTTATAGTGCGGTGCTTGAATTTCAAAATAACAGATATTCCACTTACCGTCGGCGGACACATTTTACTCCCATCTGGATGCCGGATGGGGAATATAGAGTCTATACCTATCTGCTGGACTGCTGGACACCGGATGGAATGCTATCCATGAATCTGACAGATTCGGTGCAGATAACAGGAAACCTGTGGGAAGACTGGCATATTGCACCGCAAAATGCAAGATAGGAGACTGAAAAATACATGCGCGGAAAGGAAAAGTGAATGAAGAAAAAGAAATGGATTATGACAGTATTCTTAGTACTGGCACTTACGATGCTGTTTGGAATGACGGTATGTGCTGCTGGAAAAGGAGATGTGGCCGGAGCCATTGAGAAAACATGGGAGGATGCTTCCGAACAGATCAAAACGGTCGTCAACAAGGTAGTATTTCCGGCAATCGACCTGGTACTGGCTGTTTTTTTCTTTGTGAAATTGGGTACGGCATATTTTGATTACCGGAAGCAGGGGCAGTTTGAATGGACAGCACCGGCGATTTTATTCGTTTGCCTTGTGTTCACACTGACAGCCCCCATTTATATTTGGAAAATTCTTGGGATGTAGAAATCATACCAGAAAAGAGGTGCAGAATGACATTTTTTGAAAGTGAATTAGAGAAGATCCTTGGAAAAATCTCTCTGTTAAAAAATAAAAAATATCTTGGGAAATGCTGTTATGGAATTCTGGACGGAGATATCAGAGCAAAGGTAGAATTCAAGGATAGACAAGTGGCGGATAATTATTCCGGCATCTGGGTGACGATCCTTAACCGGAAAGAAGGTCCCGTGGATACGGTGTATCTGTCTTTTTCCGAGATCCTTGGAAAGAAACAGGTGAATAACCCGAATTTCCGTGAGGGTGTAATTCCCCATATATGGACAAACGAAGGCAAAGATCAGTGGTATGCATATCAGCCGGTGAAAAGTGATTACCGGAAAGTGACGGAAAAAGTCGAGGATTACCTGTCTGTATTTTTGGAAATGGACATAAAAGAAGAAATGCAGGAAGGAGCAGAACAGAAATTAATTTAGGGCAGGATCGGGGAAAGAAGGTGTTACATGTTTATATTTGATTTTGCCGCAGATACGGTATTGGATCAGATCATTGACTGGCTGTATGGTAAGATCATTGGCTTTCTCAATGATTTTTTTGCAATGATGAACAATATGGGGGTGGAACTATTTGAACTACCCTGGGTAAATGCAATTACCACTTTTTTTGGCTGGCTTGGCTGGGCGCTGTTTGTTGTTGGATTGGTAGTGGGAGCTTTTGAATGTGCCATAGAGTACCAGGGAGGCAGAGGCTGCATGAAAGATACCGCCCTAAATTATATCAAAGGATTTATGGCAGTCAGCCTGTTTTCTGTACTTCCCATCAATCTGTATTCCCTCAGTGTGTCACTACAGAGTTCCTTTGGATCATCACTGTCTGGAATTACTAATACGGAAAGTATCGGCATGACAGCACAGGAGGCATTGACATCGGCAGTTCTGTCGGCAATGGGAGATCCGATTGTACAGATATTCTGTGTGATCATGATGGGATATGCAGTGATAAAAGTATTTTTCGGAAATCTGAAAAGAGGAGGAATCCTTGTAATTCAGATTGCAGTCGGGAGCCTCTATATGTTTTCTGTTCCCAGAGGATATATTGATGGTTTTACCCAGTGGTGCAAACAGGTCATAGGAATCTGTCTTACCGCCTTTTTGCAGGCAACCATACTGACAGCGGGACTTATGATATTCAAAGATCATCCATTACTGGGGCTTGGAATTATGCTTTCTGCTGCGGAAGTACCGAGAATTGCCGGACAGTTTGGAATGGATACCAGCACCAGGGCAAACCTGATGAGCGGAGTCTATGCGGCGCAGGCAGCGATCAACATATCCAAGACAATCGTGAAAGTAGTGGCGGCATAAGGTGGTGCAATGGAGAAAAAACTGGGAAGTCTGTTTGACGGGATCGGAGGGTTCCCGTTAGCAGCAAAAAGGAATGGGATAAGACCGATATGGGCAAGTGAGATCGAAAAGTTCCCCATGGCTGTGACAAGATACCGGTTTCCAAAAATGACACACATGGGAGATATTACAAAATTACATGGAGAAAATCTTCCGGTGGTAGATATTATAGCCGGAGGTTCTCCCTGCCAGGATCTGTCTGTGGCCGGGAGACGTGAAGGTCTTGCAGGGGTGAGGTCAGGTCTATTCTTAGAGCAGATACGGATTGTGAAAGAAATGAGAAAACAGGAGGAGAGGAGGCAGCGAAGCAGTGGAAGGAGAGCAGATGTCCCTGTTCGACCTCGGTATATGGTCTGGGAAAATGTCCCCGGAGCCTTCTCAAGTGGAGAACCTAAAGGGGCAGATTTCAGAAGAGTCCTCGAAGAAGTCTGTGGTATATCGGAGGAGTCCGTATCTTTACCTGGACCGCCGGATGGGGCATGGACTCCTGCCGGGATTATTCTGGGACAGGAATTCTCTGTTGCTTGGAGAGTACTGGACGCTCAATTTTGGGGAGTCCCCCAGAGACGGCGTAGAATCTTCCTTGTCGCAGATTTTGGAGGCTATAGTGCCGGAGAAATATTATTTGAGTCCCAAGGCGTGTGGAGGCATTATCAGGAGAGCAAAGCATCGAGGGAAAAAACTGCCCAGGCTTCTGGAAGAGGCTCTTTTACAACAGCAGGAATAGGTGCAATAGATGAAGAACCTTACTGCATTGCGGGAAATATTATAAACAGACAGGACAAAAACGGCGGCAATGGCTGTGGCTATCTGCAAGGAATCAGCTATACACTCACAGCAACGGATCAGCATTGTGTAGCGTATATGGATGATCTGCCGGAACTTTATCAGAATGTGATCGGAGCCTTGTGCGCCAGGGATGAAAAAGGAGTAAACAGCACCTATGTCTCACAGGATAAATGTATCGTCAGCAGGAGAAAAAGAGTGATGAGAATTACTCCGCTGGAATGTGAAAGACTCATGGGTTTCCCGGATCACTGGACAGACATTCCGGGGGCCAGTGACGGCGTAAGATACAGAGCCTTGGGAAACAGTGTGGCAATACCGTGTGTGGAATATATTCTAAGCGGTATTGCTTATTTTTTGGAAAAACAGGAGGAAGAAGATGTACATATATCCGGATAATCTGAAAGCAAAAGCAACCATGTGGCTGTGGGAGTTAAAAGACCTTGCGGTGATAGGAATCCTTGTATTGATTTCCGTGTTTGGATTCGCTTATGCAAAACTGTGGTTCCCGTTGATTGTTGCAGGAGTATATGCATTTCTTACCATACAGGTGGAGGACATTTCCATTTTGAAATTTATCCGGTATGCCTGCGCTTATTTTTTAGTGGAACAGCAAAGTTTTGAATGGAGATACAGGGGGATGGTTGCAGATGAGTAAGAGAAAAGAAGAAACAACACAAGAACTGCTGGGAATCAAAGAACTATTGGAGTATGGAGTACGCACTTTCAGAAAGGAAGAACTGGCATACTTTCTGATCCAGCCGAGCAACCTGTCTGTGTTGTCTGAGGAAAGTCTGTCGGCAAGAATCTATGGACTGATGACGGTGCTGAAAGGGATTACGGAGATTGAAATGATGTGCTTAAATTCCCGTGAAAACTTTGAAGACAACAAAAGATATCTGAAGGAACGCATGGAAGAAGAAACAAATCCGGCCGTAAGAAAACTGTTGGAACTGGATGCCGGACATCTTGACCGGATACAGGTGCAGATGGCGACGGCAAGAGAATTTCTGCTCATTATCCGCATGAAAAAACAGAAAGAAAGTGAGATGCTTTCCTACTTCAACCGTATTGAAAAGATGCTGGTAGAGCAGGAATTTAAAGTAAAAAGAGCAGAAGAGGAGGATATCAGAAGAATCCTTGCTGTCTATTTTGAGCAGAACGTTACAACGGAAAAATTCGAAGAATTTGATGGAGAGAGGTGGATAATCTTAAATGACTAACAACAAAAAGAAAAAAGTGCAGACAACAGAAGATGCTAAAGTGAAGGGATTTTTAGATATGATCGCCCCATCCGTCATCCAGTTTTACACAGATCATTATATCTGCGGAAATACCTTCCGGTGTGTCTGGGCGCTCAGGGAATATCCGACAGCAACAGATGAACAGGCAATCCTGCGGTATCTTGGTGAAATGGATGGTGTGACACTGCGGATATATACAAGACAGGTGACTCCGGCAGAGGAAAAAAGGATCATCAGTAATGCCGCAAATAAGAACCGCATGAAGCAGGGAAATACTGAAAACTTACAGGAAACGGTGACGGCTGCACATAATTTACAGGATGTGACAGATATTATCGCATCCATGCACCGGAACCGGGAACCGTTACTGCATACGGCAGTATACCTCGAACTGTCAGCTCCGGACATGGACAAGTTAAAAATGTTGCAGACAGAAGTGTTAACTGAATTGATCCGATCCAAGTTAAACGTGGACAAGCTGTTGCTCCGCCAGAAGCAGGGATTTGTCTGTGTACATCCGGCTGGCAGAAATGTCTTTTTTGATCAGTTTGAGAGAGTACTTCCTGCTTCCAGTGTGGCAAATCTGTTCCCGTTCAACTATTCCGGCAAGACGGACCCGCATGGATTCTATATTGGGCGGGATAAATTCGGAAGCAATGTTATTGTAGATTTTAACAGAAGAGCAGTGGACAAGACCAATGCCAACATTCTCATTCTGGGAAATTCCGGACAGGGAAAGTCCTATCTGTTAAAACTGATACAGACGATTTTCCGGGAATCCGGAATGAAAGTTATTTGCCTTGACCCGGAACATGAATATGTAGAACTGACGGAAAATATGGGTGGATGTTTTGTGGATTTGATGAGTGGGGAATATATCATCAATGTCCTGGAACCCAAAACCTGGGATGAAAATGGCAGCCCGGAGGACACAGAGGCTCCGGAGGCGTTTCGATGCTTGTCCAGACTAAGTCAGCATATTTCCTTCTTAAAAGATTTCTTCCGAAGCTATAAGAATTTTACGGATAACCAGATCGATACCATTGAGATTATGTTGGAGAAGCTGTATGAGAAGTGGAATATCCGGGATAACACAGATTTTGGGGAACTGACACCGGAGGACTATCCGATTCTGTCGGATCTGTATGATCTGATGGAAGAGGAATACAAGCACTATGATCCGAAAAAGAAACAACTGTATACGGCGGAACTTTTACAGGAAATCTGTCTAGGACTTCACTCCATGTGTAAGGGAGCGGAGTCTAAATTTTTTAACGGATATACCAATATTACGGATAACAGCTTCCTGACCTTCGGGGTAAAGGGTCTGCTGCAGGCAAGCAAAAATGTAAAGGATGCCATGCTATTCAACATTCTTTCCTATATGTCGGATGCCTTGTTGACCAACGGACATACCGCAGCCTATATCGATGAACTCTATTTGTTCCTTACCAACCTTACGGCAGTAGAGTATATCCGCAATTTTGCAAAACGTGTGCGCAAGAAGGATAGTGCGGTCATTCTTGCCAGCCAGAATCTGGAAGATTTCAATATTGATGGGATCCGGGAGTACACAAAACCGCTTTTCTCGATTCCTACCCATGCTTTTTTGTTTAACGCCGGAAATATAGACGCACGGTTTTATATGGACATGTTGCAGCTTGATAAGAGCGAGTATGAACTGATCCGCTATCCGCAGAGAGGAGTGTGTCTGTATAAATGCGGTAATGAACGCTACAATCTTATGGTTCATGCACCGGAATATAAGGAGAAATTGTTCGGGACAGCAGGAGGAAGATAATGGGCCGCACGGAGAACAGAGAAGGGAGGAAAAAACAGTAAGATGGATATGCGGGATCAAAAATTCGGCATAGAGATCGAGATGACAGGGATTACCAGGAAAATGGCAGCCAGCGTCATAGCGGCTTATTTTTCCAAACAGGCACAACATGTTGGTGGCGCTTACGATGAATATATGGTTAGGGATACTTCCAACCGAAAATGGAAAGTCGTAAGCGACTCCAGCATTATAGCGCAGCGAAAAGATGGGGGCTATGCAGATAGAGAATATAAGGTGGAATTTGTGTCTCCTATCTGTGAGTATGCAGATATCCCGGTGATCCAGGAATTGGTGCGGCAGCTTCGTCGTGCAGGTGCGATTGCAGGGAACAATACGGGAATCCATGTACATATCAATGCGGCTCCCCATGATGCCAGATCACTACGGAACATCACAAACATTATGTACAGCAAAGAAGATCTGATTTACAAAGCTTTGCAGGTAAATGTAAAAAGGGAGCATAAATACTGCAAGAAGGTGGAAGAAGATTTTTTGCAGGAATTGAACCGTAAGAAGCCCAAAACACTGAAGGAAGTAAGTGATATCTGGTATGGCGGTAATGACGGAAGTGACTACCATTATCATGAGAGCCGCTATCACTGTCTGAACCTGCATAGTGTGTTTCAAAAAGGAACGATAGAGTTTCGTCTGTTTAATTCTACAACCCATGCAGGAAAAATAAAGACTTATATTCAATTCTGTCTGGCGATTTCCGCACAGGCACTTAACCAGAAATCGGCAGGGCGGATCAAGACGACCAGCACCAATGAAAAGTATACGTTCCGGACCTGGCTGCTGCGCCTGGGAATGATAGGGGATGAATTTAAGACAGCGAGGAGGTTCCTGTTAGAAAATCTCGAAGGAGGAATTGCCTGGAAAGAGCCGGAACAGGCAATGCGGCAGAGGGAAAGGCTGCGGGCATTGAAGGAGAAAAAGGAGCAGGAGCCGGTGAGGACAGAGAATGCGGAAGACATGCCGGAAGAAACAGAAGGACTTCACATGAATATGTGAAAACAGCAGAATGGAGAAACAAGATGGACATGAACGGAAGAAAATATATTGCCTACGGATCCAATCTGAATCGTGAGCAGATGGCACAGCGCTGCCCCGATGCAAAGGTAATAGGAAGTGGAATGCTTAAGGACTATGAACTGCTTTTCCGTGGGTATACCGATGCGGCGGTTGCCACGGTAGAACCGAAAGAGGGAGAAAATGTGCCGGTTTTAATTTGGGAGATCAGCCCAAGAGATGAAGTTAATCTGGATCGGTATGAAGGCTATCCCAGATTGTATGGCAAACAGATGTTAGAGGTGGAGGTAGAAGGCGGCTGTGAAAAAATGATGGCATATATCATGAAAGACGGACCTACCATGGGAATTCCGTCGGGGCGTTATCTGAAAACCATACAGACGGGATACAAAGAGGCTGGGTTTGATGAAAATGTGCTGATGAAGGGGGTGAGAAAAAGCATGGATCGGATGATGCAGAAACTGGGAGAAGGAAGTATGGGGGAAGAGGAATGCGGCCAGCAGCAACTGTGATGACAAAGATAGCGTTAGCAGGCATCTGGCTTCCGGTGATCCTTGTGCTTTTATGCTATCTTAGTCTTTCTTCCGGAGGAGCAGATCATAACCGTGCGGCAGTGCATCTGGCGTTTGATGGAGGAGATATTCCGAAAGGAATGTCTTCAGACTATCTGGAATATATCCGTCAGATGCAGAGGAGTTTTGAGGAACTGGATGTGGTGCTGGATCATCTTGATGAAATGGCAGAAGAAGGGAAAATAGACAGATATCTGGTCAAGTCTGTTTTTTATGCTCTGTATTTCGGCGCAGACTGGATTTGGCTTTCCACAGAACGCTATATGCAGTTTGCAGATTGCTTTGTGAACTACGAAGAGCGGACGAAAACGGTATACCATGAGGATGAAACAACCACGCAGGAAACCTATACGGTGGTAATTCCGATCACGGAAAAGACAGAGATATTTCAGAAGCTGGCGCAGAATTATGGAAGAACGGCGACCTATGAACAGCAGTCAAACGCCATGAATATCTGGTATATAGCAAGGTATGACAGACAGGCTCCCATGGAAGGGGATGAATTTAGCGGCTGGGGAAGCTGGAATGCGGCAGGAAATATACAGACCTATGACCTGGCGATGAATGAAACGGCAGGCGAAATCGTAAGGCTTGCCATGTCGAGACTGGGGGATCCTTACTCACAGGAACTTCGAGGTTCGGGAGAATATGTGGACTGCAGTTATCTGACGTTGTGGTGTTACCGACAGATAGGAATATCCCTGCCGGGAACGGCGGCCGAACAGGCGAGGTATCTGGAGGAACATTGTCTGACGGTTGCAAAGGAATCTTTGCAGCCGGGAGATCTTGTGTTTTGGAGTTATAAACCCAATGGACGATATAGAAACATTACACATGTAGGGATCTATGTTGGAGATGGCATGGTTGTGGATGCGTCTAGCTCCAAGAGAAAAGTGGTATACCGGAGCTTGTTTGACAGTGACAAACAGGTGATGTATGGGAGACCGCAGTAACCATTTTTGATGCCATCGGCATCTGTTTTCCACTGGGAGGATTTATTTTGACGGAAGATTTGATACAGGAATGTAGCGGATCGGAAGAACTTACAGAAGAAACATTACATCAGCAGATATGTTGAAAGGAGAAGACATGACAGAAAAAGAAATCAAAATTACATTTGCGGAAGCCAAGCTGGAGGCACTAACATTTTTCCTGATGGAACAGAATGAGAAAAGTGTGGAGGAACTGTTAAAGGGCAGCCTTGATAAATTGTATGAGAAGAATGTTCCGGTGGCAGTGAGAAAATTTGTAGAAAGAGATGAGGAAGCGGAAAGTCCACAGGAGACGCTTTCAACAGAGCAGGAGACACAGAGTGAGAGGGTAGCAAGACAGCCCAGAACACCGGGTAGAAGAAGCAGAACTGTACAGTCACAGGAAGAAACGCCACAGCAGCCGACACCGGAAACGTCAGAAGAGATGGCGGAAAATACTATGAGCATGGGGATGTGAGGAAGAAACAACAATAATAAAAACGGAGGTAAAGGATGAAGCAGGCAGTTGTTACAATCAAATATGATGAAGAAAAGTTAAATGCAGTAAAGCAGTATATGGGGAAAAAGGACGCAGATTTTGATGCGGAGATGAGGGAGACGCTCGGAAAAATGTATGAAAAATATGTACCCCAGGCAGTCCGGGAGTACATCGAGAGCAGGGGAGATGTTCCTCCTGTTGTGAAGAAGACAAGCCGCCAGCAGATCAAAAACAGAGAGACATCCGATGGAGTTGAGGAAACCGAGTAAGCAGGAGCGAGGAAAAACAAGATATGGAAAAAATAAAGATTTTGAAGATTGAAGAGAGAAAAGCTCCCTTCGTGAAAGAGATAGCAAATGAACTTAAGGACTGTCAGGCAGAGGTCGGAGGACTTATTGACTGCGTTTGTTTTGAAGATGGATGCATGGCAGTTGTCAACGATGAGGGAAAAATTAACGGAATGAAGCCGAACCGCAGAAATGGTAATGACATTATCTGTGGTCCTTTTTTTATCTGCGGAAGCAACCGCGAAGGCGATTTTACTTCTCTGACGGAAGAGCAGATTGAGGACTATACCAAAAAATTCGGAGAAATCGAGCAATTTACGGGGCATGAACCGGAACTTGTGCCGAGGATGATGTTTCTTGGCTTTTAGGATGCGGGGCGCATAGCCCCGCGTGAGCCTGCGTGTGGCGCGGTGTGCCCTCATTTGACAAACAAGAATAAAAGTTACCGATGGAGACGGAAAAAGCCCTGTATGAGCCGATTTGGAGAATAGTATAAGAAACCGGGGGAAAGAAACCGGTAGGTAACGGAAGCAGGACAGAGGATCTGAGACAGTATAAACTGGGTCGAAAATAGTGCAGGTTAAAGGGGTTATGCCGCCCAAAGGCGGCTTAACCCGTGAAACACCCACCGGCAGAGCCGTTGGGAGATTCTAAGAATGGCATAACATTTTTGAAAATATAGGAAATGTTATGCCATACATTTTTTTGACAAAGAAGAATCAAATGCTAGAAACAAGCAAAGAATTGTAAATAATTTTGGAAGATATTATTTGAGGAAGCCATTGTTATCTGTTATACTTTGCGTACAGAGAAGAACTGTAAAGGATGGCGTATAATAGAATGGATTTGAAGGAGACATATGCTAATACGATAAAGAAGACACAACGTTTATTGGAAAGTAAGGGAATTGCTCTATCACTGAAGGAAATAAAAAAATTTAGTATGATTAATTTATCGGGCTTTAGAAATGATGGAGAAAGATTGCTAAGACTAGAGTTGGCAGAAAAGTATGGAGAGGATATCTTAGCACAGTCTTTAGGATACCAAATATTATATCCATTCATTGATGAAGGGGTTATTAAGACAACAACTAAGCGTGATGAAATATTTTATACATATTTCTGTGTGACCGCTAATAGAGAAAATGACTTTGATCTTGCTATTTTTGAATACAATCTACATAATGGGAACTTTTATTTGAGATATGGAATAACGGTAAATGGAATCCAAATGTGCAGGAAAGAGACCGGCATAAGGTATGAATTGTGTAGATATGGTTGTATGAAAAATTTTATTTTTGATGTTTTTTCTGAAAAAGAACTGCAACACTATTATACACCTATGGAGTATTTGATAGTGAAAGAGTTTGCGAGGCGAGAAGAAAAAAATTGTGATAACCAAACTGGCATTATTTTGAATCAGGTACTTAGTACTTTTTCAGCAATTAACTTTTTACTAGATAGAGACAAAAAATCAGTAGAGTCAATAAGAAAGGCAAAACAGATGAAAATAGAAAATGATTTTACTGACGGGTCAAAAATAAAGAAAAAAGTAATTCACTTAGAGGAGAAGGTTCAACTTGAAGTGGTACCCTTTTGTGTAAATAAAGAGGGTGCGGAAGAAAAAACAATGAAACGACACACAAATGTATGGATGGTATCTGGACATTTGCGACATTATAAAAGTGGTAAAGTGATACATATTAGTCCATTCCCAAAGGGACCGGAAAGAGATAAGATGAAGCCTAAGAGAAAAGACTATGATTTACCGCAAGAAAATGATAACTAGGAAACAGTTAGAAAAAACAATAAGCGCAAGGAGGAAACTGATAACGGAAAAAGTCAGAAAAGCATTTTATATAGATGAAGAATTACTGGAACAGGTGGATGACCTACTGGAACAGGCTGACGTGAGATCAAGGAATGAATTTGTCAATCAGGCATTAAAGTTTTACATTGGATATCTTACTTCAGAGAAAATAGAGAATTATATGCTGACGACCATCTCCTCCGTCATGCATGCAACCGTGAAAGACAGTGAGAATCGAATGGCCCGTGCGATGTACAAGCTGGCAGTAGAAACTTCCAAGTTGTCCCATGTGATCGCATACAGCCATGGTGTGGATGAAGAGGCATTGCGAAAACTCCAAGCAAAGTGTGCAGAGGAAGTAAAACATATTAATGGAACGATTAGCTTTGAAAAAGCCTATGAATATCAAAAAGAGTAGCCATGAAGTTCAAGAGTATGATATCATTATAAAATAAATATACAGTATTTTGTTTTTACTTTGAAGTTTGACGACGGGATAGATAATATTTATCTGATCTAGGTATGACTGGCGAAAGGGGTAAATAGTATGGGCAATGTGCGTTGGGAATCTCCATTTCCGTATTCATTAGCATTTAATTTGTTTAAGCAACATTTTGAGGAAATAAATCGTTCATATTGGGCGTTTGTTCCAGCAGCAAATACTATCAAGTCATTTGCAAAGAAGACGTTACTTAAAGATAATGCTGATCCGAAAACATTTTTTTTGATTCCAGATGAAGAAGATCGTATGGTGGCTCCAACATATGGTGAATGGAAAAATAATTTTTCGGAATATGTAAATTACTCGAGATTAAATATTATTATGCTTTTAAGTTCTTGCTTTGAAACATACTTACGGACGGTGGTTTCTCTTTCGTTTGAGTCTAAACCTGGAGTGATTATTAATTGCCGAGATGCGGTTGATGGGGCAGCATTGTTAAAAAAAGATATCATGTATGGGAACATGAATGATAAATCATATCGTTTTGGAGAGGTAATTGAGGAAGTGTGTCGTGGGGAATGGGCAAAACGTTTTTGCGCATTCCAAAAATATTTTGGTAAATTACCATCTGAATTATTAGATTTAACCCAAGACTTGGACGAGTTAAGAGTTACTAGAAATAATTTGGGACATTATTTCGGAAGAAGAAAGGACGAATATAGTGCGCCAATTGATTTTGAGCCGAAAGAGACTACAAGGATATCACATGAGAGGATTTTAAAGTACTTAAGACTGATTTATTTGGCTGCAAAAATGATAGATGATTATTTATATAAAAATATTATTGGTTCCTATGATATAATAAAAAAGTATTTCTATTCATTGTCAAATGGCGAGATATTGGCTACACCACAGGATTCTGATGCATATCAATTACGAAAATTGTGTGGGAGGCATGACCTTCTATATGCTGGTAAGAAATATTATGATGAATTAGTAACATATTGCAAAACAAATTATGTTGAAAGCGAAACAGATTGTATATTTACAAGGAATAGATGTATTAGAGAAATTAATAGAAGATTAAAGGAATCAGGCACTGAGTTGCTTTATGATGGACAGTCAGTTCCCTTTAATACGTCGTCATTTAAAGTTCTTTTAGCAAAAGAAAATCTTTATGACAAAGAAAATTATTCACAACGAAAGACAGACAACAACCGTCAAGTTCAATACTTATATTCATTGGCGCTAATTGACTATGTAACAAAAAAACTGGAATCCAACTCTAATTCTATTATGGAAACACTAAAGGGACAAAAGGAAGAATGCCAAAACTGATTCTCCGTTGCAACTACCTCAAGAATTCCCCACCAGCGCACCTAGCCAATTACATCAACTACATTGGCACTCGTGACGGTGTGGAGAAGGTAGGCAGCACGACGGCCTTACTGCCAGCGACTGTTAAACAGAAGGAACTGATCGCGGATATTCTGACAAAGATCCCAGATGCCAAGCGAATGCATGAGTATCATGACTATGAGCAGAGACCTACCAGAGAGAATGCGTCAGAGTTTATCACTCAGGCATTGGAAAACAACCTCGACATTATTGCGAAGAAGAAAAATTACATGGATTATCTTGCAAACAGACCGGGAGTAGAGATCATAGGTACTCACGGTCTGTTTTCTAATGAAGGAGATCCTATAGTGCTGTCTCATGTGGCAGAGGAGGTCGCTAACCACACCGGAGTGATCTGGACAAATGTTATTAGCCTGCGAAGAGAGGATGCGGAACGACTGGGCTATGACAGTGCTGCACAGTGGCAGTCTTTGCTTCGGAGCAGGGTGCAGCTTCTCTGTGAAAACTACAAGATTGACAGTAGAAACCTCAAATGGTATGCGGCTTTTCATAATGAGTCACATCATCCCCATGTACACATGGTAGTATATTCGAAAAATCCTTCCGAGGGGTATTTGACAACGAAGGGAATCAACGCTATGCGGTCAGCATATGCACACGATATCTTCCGACAGGATTTTATAAGCATCTATGAAAAGACAACCAAACAAAGAGACCGATTAAAAGAGCAGGCAGAAAAAAGTCTGCTTTTTTTATTGCAGCAAATGCAGAAAGGGATCTGTCATAACCCTAAAATTGCAGAGCAGATACAGTTTTTATCCAAACGGCTGCAAAATACCGGAGGGAAAAAGGTGTATGGTTACTTAAAGGCAGATGTCAAAGCCATTGTGAATACTATTGTGGATGAACTGGCGAAAGAAGAATGCGTAGCGGAGTGTTACAGGGGATGGCAGAAGTGTAGAGACGAGATTCAGCACTACTACAAGGATGCAGATATAGAGCGGATCCCCCTCTCACAACAAAAAGAATTGAAAAGTATTAAAAACATGGTGATCCGGGAGGCGGTTCGCTTTGGGGAGGGATATCTGTATCTGGAAGAAGCGGACAACGAAGATGAGGTCACATACTATGCAAAATGGACAAACCGGTATAAAGAAGCAAGGGGGTATCTTTACGGTACTGCGGAGTCAGAAGCTGATGAGGAAGCAGCCTACGAGATTATGTTGGAAGAAGCAGAAGCTGGCAATGCCTATGCGATGCATGACATGGGAAAAATCTATGCACAGGGAATCGGGGCACAGGCAAGCAGAGAACAGGCAGAAGAATGGTATGGAAAATCACTGAACACATTGCTTCTCTTGGAAGAAATACAGGAAAGGGTGTACCTGGAATATCGGATCGGCAAGATGTACCAGTATGGGCTTGGAACAGAAGAGAACCCGAAGGAAGCTGTGCGGTGGTTTCATAAGGCGGCAGAGAAAGGACATATCTATGCGTGTTATTCGCTTGCGATGCTTTATCTCAGAGGACAGGGAGTGGAACGGGACGATGGGAGAGCATACGGATTATTTCTTCGATCCTACGATGGTGGCAATCCTTATGCCGCATATGAACTTGGAAAACTTTGTGAGGCAGGCAGGGGAACGGTCAGAAATCCAGAGAAAGCACAAAACTATTACCGGGCAGCGTTCTTAGGATTTATAAACATGGAAAAGAAGGCTAAAGATGATACGCTCTGGTATCGCATTGGCTGTATGTATCTGCATGGAATCGGTACAGAACCGGATGAAGAACAAGCAGAACGCTATTTGCAAAAAGCCTATAAATATGGGAATACCCATGCAGCGTACCAGCTTGCCAGACTTTATATCCGACAGGAAACACAAAAGCTAAGAGAAGATCCAGAAGCAACACCTGACTATGAAAAGATCATAAAAGCAGTCAAGTGGTTGGAGGAAGCAGCCAGACAGGAGAATCCATTTGCAGACTATGCGCTGGGAAGATTATACAAAGAGGGGGTGTTACTGGAAAAAGATATGGAAAAGGCGGTGTTCCATCTGCAACGAGCGGCCGATGCCGGGAACAGCTTTGCACAGTACCAGCTTGGAAAAATCTATTTGGATGAGGAATATAAAAATATTCCTGCCGCCGTGCAGTATCTGACACTGGCTGCGGATCAGAAAAATGAACTTGCGGCATACCGGTTGGGCAGACTTTATCTTATAGGAGAAGACTTACCGAAGAATATAGAACGTGCACTATATTATCTGGACATGTCGGCAGAAGCCGGAAATCAATACGCACAATATGTCCTCGGCAAACTATATCTGATCGGCAAAGAGGTAGAGCAGGACAGGGAGAAGGCATATGAGTATTTTTCACGCTCGGCAGAGCAGGGGAATATATATGCAGCCTATTTTCTGGAACATTGGAATGATATGCCCCATCCGGATCTGTTATTGATGGCAACCAGATTGATGCATCATCTGGGAAATGTGATAGAAGAGAACATGGACGGAGGTAAGAAAGGAGGCAACAGGCAGAGAATGGACAGAAAACTGGCGAGAAAGATTCGTCAGAAGAAGATCGCGCAGGGACATGCGGAAGACGACAGAGAACAGCAAATGATGTAAAAACTATTAGAAAAGGAGGTTTCGTTGGGAGAGTTTATTTATTTTACAGAGGAACAGAAGGAACGGGCGAATGCGGTTCCGATTGCTGATATTCTTCACAGGGAACGTGAGGAAGTGATCCGATCAGGTAACGAATGGCGGTGGAAGAGACATCAGAGTGTGACATTCCGGGGAAGTAGTTGGTATCGCCACAGCCAGCAGGTGGGGAGTCATGCCATCGATTTTATGCAGGAGTTTTTCGGGATGACATACCCGGAAGCGGTAACTTATCTGTTGGATGGGGAGACCGGGGAGGTTATGCAGGGAGGCAGCAACTGTCAGACAGATAGAATCAATCAGAAAGTTGGGAAAAAGAAACACATGGAAAAAAGAGAAGAAAAAGAACTGAAGGAACTAAAACCACCTGAAAAAAATTCGACGATGAAAAGAGTTTATGCGTATCTTCTGCAAAAGCGCCATATCAGCAGGGAGATTCTTTCGTACTTTGCAAAAGCAGGAACACTTTATGAATCTTCAGAGCATCATAATATTGTGTTTGCCGGACTGGACAAGGAAGGGAAGATTCGCCATATTCATATTAAGGGAACTTGCTCGGATGGCAGGAACTTTCGACTGAATGAAGAAGGATCGGATTCCTCTTACGGGTTCGGATACCGGGGAGGCGGTAACAGGCTCTATGTGTTTGAGGCTCCCATTGATCTGTTGTCTTTTCTGACACTCTATCCCCATAAGTGGCAGGAGAACAGCTACATAACATTAAATGGTGTGTCGGAACATGCTATGCTGCAGGCACTAAAAGATAATACCAAACTGGATACGGTCATTCTCTGCCTGGACCATGATGCTGCGGGAATTGAAGCCTGTGGCAGACTGGCGGAGATTCTGAAACGAAACGGATACAATGACATTAAACGATTACAGTCAACCTATAAAGACTGGAATGAAGATCTAAAGAACCGGTGTGGAGAAGAAGCAATTCCGGCGCAGCAACATCCCAAGATGCAAGAGTGCCGGACGTGGATCGAAGTGTTGAAAAAAGTGACGGAAACCATAGGAACCAAGTATGCGGACAAAACATATATCTGCCGGTATTACCAGGAAATCTATGAGGAACTGAAGAAAGGAAGAAGCAAAGAACAGGTGACGGATGCTTTTGACGGACCGGGAATGTTACTTACCGGTGTTCTTGTTCGCTGCATGGAGAAGGAAGGAGTCGCCCTTGGGGTAGAAATCGGTGCAGATCAGATTCTGGAGAATCTGCTGAAACGTTACCGGCCACATAAGGATAAAGGAAATTTCAATACTCGGATCCGACAGATGCAGACGGCATATGAAGAGACACTGGAAGTATTTGAAACCAAAGATTTACAACAAAAAGAGAATAAAGAGCTTCTTGTGAAAAAATGTATGAGCTTTGCGATGGAATGCATCCGGGCTCATATTTTTGTTGCCGTTGAGTATAAGGAACCTCAGTTAAAATCGGTGAAGGAAGATACCCAGGAGTCAAGGAAAGAACCGGAAGGAGGCATGATATTATGCAGCCAGTCGTGATACTGCTGATAGCTGGAAGTGCAATGTTCATTATGATCGGCGGATTGTCATTGTTATCGCACTATTACACCTTAAATGGAATCAAGAGCAGGACAGTAGGCGATGGACAGTATGGTACGGCACGATTTGCTACCCAAAAAGAAATCGCAGAAACCTACGAGAGCATCCCTTATGAACCGGAACGCTGGCGGAAGGGAGAACATTTGCCGATGGCACAGGGAATGATACTGGGAAGTATGGAAAAAGCGGGAAAACTTTATGCGCTGGTGGATACAGGAGATGTACATTGCCTGATGATCGGAGCAGCAGGGGTCGGAAAGACAGCGCACTTTCTATACCCGAACATTGAGTATGCCTGTGCCAGTGGAATGAGTTTTCTGACAACGGACACAAAAGGTGACTTGTACCGTAATTATGCGGGAATTGCTCAAAAATACTACGGGTACCAAACGGCTGTCATTGATCTCCGTAATCCGACCAGAAGTGATGGTGATAATATGTTGCACCTCGTAAACAAATATATGGATGTATACTTGGCGGATCCGACGAATCTGGGTGCCAAGGCAAAAGCCGAAAAATATGCGAAGATCACTGCCAAGACCATTATCTCATCCCAGGGAGCGGACAGTTCCAGTTATGGACAGAACGCTTTCTTCTATGATGCGGCGGAGGGAATACTGACGGCGGCCATCCTGCTCATAGCAGAATTCTGCCCGGAAGGGAAAAGACACATTATCAGCGTGTTTAAACTGATACAGGATCTACTGGCACCTTCCAAAGTAAAAGGGAAAAACCAGTTCCAACTGTTAATGGCAAAACTTCCGGATACTCATAAAGCAAAGTGGTTTGCAGGAGCGGCACTTAATACCGCAGAACAGTCTATGCAGTCGGTTCTCTCCACAGCGTTGTCCAGGCTGAATGCTTTCCTGGATTCCGAACTGGAACAGATTCTGTGCTTTGATACGGCGATAGATGCAGAGATGTTCTGTAAGCAGAAAACAGCGATATTTTTGGTGATGCCGGAAGAGGATAATACGAAATACTTTATCATTTCCTTGATTTTACAACAACTTTATCGGGAGATCCTTGCGGTGGCAGATGAGAACGGCGGTAAGTTGGACAACCGTGTGATGTTTTTCTGGGACGAGGTAGGAACCATACCGAAAATTGAGAGTGCCGAGATGATGTTTTCTGCAATCCGTTCCCGGAGAGTGAGCATTGTTGCCATGATCCAGTCCTTTGCGCAGCTACAGAAAAACTATGGAAAAGAAGGAGCGGAGATCATTGTCGATAACTGCCAGGATACGATCTTCGGCGGGTTCGCACCGAATTCAGAGTCTGCGGAAGTATTATCTAAAAATCTCGGAAACAGGACAGTACTGTCAGGATCTGTCAACAGAGGGAAAAATGATCCGAGCCAGTCCTTGCAGATGATGCAGAGATCTGTGATGACTGCGGATGAATTAAAGTCTCTGCCGAAAGGAAATTTTATCGTAGCCAAGACAGGAGCCCATCCGATGCGCACGAAGCTGAAGCTTTTTCTGAAATGGGGCATCACCTTTGAAGAACCGTATGAAGTCGAGGAAAAGGCGGCACGAAAAGTAGCTTATGCAGACAAGCGAGAAATAGAAGAGGAGATTATCCGCAGATATATGTGTTGCATGGAAAGTGGCGAAAATGTAGAAAACAATTCTGCAGTCAGAAGTGGAGGCATGCAACAGAATCAGGATCCCTCTCCTGCAAAAAGACGACGGCAGACATTACGCATAGAAGATTAGGAGGAGAGGTGAGCAAAAGAGAAATTTATAAGACGAATCTGCCACATAGAGCCATTGCGGTGTATCTGTATCTGGAGAGCCGTGCCAATAAAGACAGAATTTGCTATCCGGCAATTGGTACCATTGCCAGAGAACTGCATCTGTCGGTCAGCACAGTCAAACGGGCCATCACTGATCTGGAGAGAGAAGGTTTTCTGCGCAAGAAACAACGCTGGCGGGAAAACGGAGGCAGAAGCAGCCTGCTCTATGAAGTTCTAAAATAAGCACCAAGGGGATACTGCGCACTTGTGGTGAACCAGGGGATGGTTCACCATGGACTATGCTGGGAACTTTGGCATTTTGATGATTAGGACAGAGAAAAAATATGAACATTACAGTATAAAATAGTTTGAGGTTTATAGAGTAAAATAAGGTGATAAGAAATGAAAAAATTGTTATGAACAATGAAGACACATAAGGTGAATAATTGCTTGGTTGTTAGTAAAATATAATGAGTCTTTGTTTACTGGAGGGAAGCTGAGTGAGTCTGCAAGTGCGTTGAACGATAAATTTTCATTTTTTTACCATAACTATTTTGTGTAAGGAGTTTCTTTTGCATATTAATAGGTCTCCTATGATTTAGATTTATCATAGAAGACCTATTAGCTAATACTTATTTACAGAAAAACTTTCATTCACAGTTATTTTTAAATCATATAGATAATAGAATTTATAAACAAATAGTCTCTTGATTATTGTTGAATTCTATAAAATCCTCTTTTACCTATTTTCACCTCAAGAAAACCATCTGAAGGGATAACTATAATCTCATCAAGCTCGTTATGTTTCTCGTTATTAATACTAACAGATGACTGAGAAATCAATCTTCTAGCATTACTCTTACTCTCATTAGGCATACATTTGCATACTAAATCAAGGATCCCGATTGTTTCACTCTCGGTATTTACAATTGGAGCATTTTCGGGGAACTTACGCTTACTAAATGTGCTTACAAAAGTTTCCTTTGCATTATTTGCAGCATCTTCACCATGGAAGATTTTTGTTACTTCATATGCCATAAACATTTTAGCTTCCAGAGGTTGATTAGGAATGTCAAGTTCTTTTATCTTCTCTAATGAAATTCTAGTGTTGTTTACAAGAATGATTTCAATCATTTCGTCTGGCTGCTGCATTAGCTGACCAAACATATCAACAGCACCACTCTTAAGAAAAACACCCGTTCCGTTACTTTTAGACATAAGCTCACCCGTAACAGGATTTGCCATAAGATTAACTGCTACTACAAACTTCTCTTTATTGTTGAAATCACGGACAAGTGATCTACCCATAAGAGCATTAAATATCTGGTCAGTACCACACAATTCAACATCAACATCCATAGCGACACTATCATATCCCTGAAACATGGGATATACAAATTCATTCAAATAAATGGGCTTACTAGCTTCGAGTCTTCTTTGGAACATATCACGTTCAATAAGTTGTTGTACGGTTGTATGAGTAAATAAATCAACCACCTTAAGAGGAGTTAGCTGATCAATCCATTCACTATTATATCTTACATGTGCAGGATTTTTTGGATCATCAAAGTTTATGATTCGGGAAATTTGGTTAACCCAACTTGACGCATTCTCTCTAGCCTTTTCTCTTGTAAGCATTGTTCTTGAAGACTCTCTATCACTAGGATCTCCAATACACGCAGTAAAATCACCAAACAAAACATTTACATTATGCCCAAGTTGTCTGAATTCTTCGAGAAGCAAAAAGTTCTTTGCATGGCTTAAATGCAATGAATCTCCTGTGGGGTCTGCGCCAATATAGAAGGTTAATTTTTTTTCTAATAAAGCTTTTCTGAATTCTTCCTTAGAAGGTAGAATCTCCACTATAATACCTCTTGATAAAATTTCATCAATTTTTTTTTCTTTTTCTTTAAATGTCATTGTTCTCTCCTTTCATAAAAATAAAGTATTAGGTAATCATCCCTATCCCCAAAATAATATATTGGGAGTCTTACCATATAATGAATCACCTATCAACTCTAAATCCACTTGAGTTTTAATAAGTACAGTCCTATGAGTGAATATGAGATTTTCGGTGAGACAATGCATATTCTTTTATCCAATTTTATGATCAATACAAGATGCCGTTGGCAATGCACAGGCTATTTTGTTTGAAATCAGAACTTGATACGCTTCCCTACATAGAAGAGTATGTCCCAAATGCATTTTGCCAGACCGTAATATATAAAAAATTTTCCTTCCATCTAGTCTGCATTCTTCAGCTCTGTAAACTTGAGAGAGTCCGTGAGTAGAATGATATAAAATCAGAGCTTTGCTTGCATTCGGTTTTATGACTTGCAAGTTTTTATTTGGGCTGGTTGACCGAGGAGCATGTGAATCTTCATCAATTTCCACCTGCTTTTACCGGAATGTTTTTATTATGCTCTAAAAGGTATCAATGTTGAGAAAGCGACTTTGATCGATTCGGCCTTTCTGCCAGCTTTATTATCGGAACTTTAAATTTCATGCTATACCTCTGTCTATTATATGTTAATTAGAAGTGTTTCTTAATTCTTCGAATCTAGCAAGTATTTTTTGAGTAGTATACCTTTGGCAATTAGAAAAATCTAGGGACAAAAAGTAATGACGACTTGAACAATAGAGGGTTCATGTGTGAAAGGAAAAATAATAAAATTTTTTTAATAATTTAAATGTAAAAATTTGTATGTAGAAATAAAAGCACAAATTCCATTTTGAAGAAGTCGATGAAGTACTAAGGAATAGAGATAGAGCAAGCAACTGTAAATATGTATACAAAAAGAGATGTACAGCTAACTGGCTACTAGCCCAGTAGACTTATGTAAGCGATTTACTATTATGGAAGAGAATTCAAGTGTTTTTTACTATGCCGTAATAAAGCCGTAGGAGTTTGTATATGCCTTCATGTATACATAGTGGAACTTGTTTTATGCCTGTTTTTTATTTATGGACAAGTACACAGGGTATCTTATGGTGTTGTATTAATCAGAGCATCTATGAACTGTAACAGGGATCGTTAGAATACTGGCGAGCCGTATTTGAATACAGAGTCTTTTCTACAAATAATTGTTTAATTTATTTACATCGAGGAACATTGATAACAGTAAAAACAAAGTTGGAGTATTTCCGCTTGAAAAACAGGTATATATAGAAAGAGTTAATGCAACTTGTATTGCAAAAAAATATTTAATATTACAAAAGAAAGGTATTTAAGTTATGGACAATCGAGAAATAAGTCGGGAATTGATTAAGATGTCAGATGTATATAATGATGAAAAACTATATTTTGACAATACTATTGGAGAAAAAATATTTGGAAAGATAATTCTTAATCGAATAGGAAATATTGCATACAGAAATCTTCTCAATGCTGGATGCAGTAAGTTTGGTGAGTATTCCAAAATTTTTGAGGTTATGTATAAGGACAATATTAGTAAGGCAGAATTATGCGTTAGTAATATCAACAAGGTAAGCAATATTTTAAAAAATGCAGATTTCCCGTACGCATTATTGAAGGGGGCCTACCTTATTACTAACATATATAATCTTGGTGATAGAGTATCAAATGATGTAGACATCTTAATTAATGAAAAAAACATCGGTGCATGTAAAAAACTCCTTCAGAGTAATGGATTTAGGCAAGGGGAAGTGGTTAATGGAGAATTCAAGGAAGCATCTAGAATGGACATCATAATGTCAAAAATGAATTTTGGGGAAACTATTCCTTTTGTAAAAATGTCAGAAGAAGGATATATCAATGTTGATATTAATTTTTCATTGGATTATAAGCCGATGGAGGACGACGGTATCATAACGAAAATGCTGGAGAATAGAGTCGAAATTCCTATAGAAAATGCTACTTTGGTTACACTTGAACCAGCAGATTTTCTTATTCACTTATGTCTGCATCTGTACAAGGAGGCAACCACTTGGGATTGGGTGGAACGAAGAAAAGATCTTAACTTATATAAATTTAATGATATTTATAATGTTTTAAAAAAGAATGTAAATGATAAACTACCGGATATCCTTGTTACTAAAATCAATAATTATGGAGTAAAGAAGGAGTGTTATTATGCGTTGTATAATGCATTGAATATTTATGGAGGCCTTGGAGATATTGATGGATATCAGAAGGTTCTTGAGAAAATAAAGCCTGAGGATATTACATACCTTAAAGAAATTGTAAGTCCTATGGACAAGAAAGTATATAAGTATAATATGGATTTTATCGACTGGTTTGCCAGTGATAACAGGGTTGAACACTTAGAGTATTCACATCCATTTGTCCTTTAATTGTAAAAACTATGAAAGAGTGGATAAAAATGATTAACGAAAGAATTAAAAAATGTATAGCGGAAATGTTAGAACAGGTAGAATTTATTGAGGACAATGTGGATCTTAAAGTGTATGGAATAGATTCTCTTTCTAAGGTACAACTGGTAATTTCTCTCGAGGAAGAGTTTGGCATTGCTTTTGATGATGATGATATTAATCAGAGTCATTTTCAGAGTGTCTCATCCATAGGAGAACTACTGAAGAAGTATGGATTTGCATAAGATAAGCAAGGGAGGTTAATAGTGGGTGAGATTGGCAAGTTTATTGAGGAATGTATAAGGAAAAATCCTGAATCCTTTATAGAAGAATATAAAGGTGATAAATATAGTTATAAGGAATTCATTGAGGAAATCGACAGCTATATAAACAAAATTGATATAAATACATATCGGAGAAGAAAATGTCTAGTAGTATGTCGGCATAACATAGAAGAACTTAAGGCTTTAATTTTTAGCTGGAAAATGGATATGATTGCTGTACCAATGTCTATCCATTATGGAATAGAACAATGTAAAAGAAGCATTGAAGCTGTATCACCGGATTTAATTTTGACAGATGATCCAGAGATACAACTTGATGTTAAAGCCCCCATTTATTTCTTAAATACTATGCCTAACAAGTGTAAATGTGAAGGGGTGGATGAAGATTTAGCAGGAATTGAGTTGATGATGTGTACATCTGGAACCACTGGTATGCCTAAAGCAAGTATGTTTGAAGGAGAAGCAATTAGAAGTAATTGTATTGCAATATCTGAGTATTTTCCAATAACATCGGATGATACAGTTTTGGTCGCTAGACCGTTATATCATTGTGCTGTTATAGTTGGTGAGGTGTTAACGGCACTTTATAATGGATGCAACATATTATTTTATTCTGACACATACAATCCAATTGTTTTAAGCAGAATTCTATGTTCTAATTACATAACTGTTATGTGTGGAACACCAACAATATTTAAAGGAATTTCCGAGGCTTTAACTTTTCAGAAGAAGCAGACTCAGTTAAAAGTAATTGCCTTAAGTGGAGAATATCTTTTACCAGAGCGTGCTAAGTCTATTTCAAGAGCATTTAATGCTATGATTTTTAATGTGTATGGACTCACAGAAGCAGGACCTCGTGTATCCTATTTACCGGCAGATAAATTTGACACAATACCATCTTCCGTCGGCATTCCGCTCAAAAATGTTGAGATATCAATTGTATCTGAACAAGAACCATTTAACGTTATGGCGAATAAAGAAATTGGACGTATTTGGATAAAAACACCATATTTAATGAAGGGTTATTATAAAAATGAATTAAAGACTAAGGAGCGAAAGTATGGTGATTGGTTTGATACGGGCGATGTTGGATATATAGATAATGAATATTTGTATGTCGTTGGTAGAAGTGATGACATGATAATTAAAGGTGGATTAAATATTTATCCAAGAGATATTGAGAACTGTATTTTGGGTATAGATGATGTTAAAGAAGTTTTGGTATATGGTGTGATTATTGATAATGTTGAGCAGATATGTGCGGATGTAATTTTAAGTGATAGGGATAATCAGGATATATTGGCGCTTAGGAAAAAAATTGCAAATAAGGTAGAAGGATATATGATGCCACATATTGTAAATATTGTTGAAGATTTTAAGCGTAATGCATCAGGTAAAATCGTTCGTCCTAAGAAGATATATCGAGTTTAATGGAATTTTAAAGGGATTAAATTGGCGAAAGAAGAGTATATAAGTTATGAAAGAAAAATCATTTATTTTGTTAAAACCAGATGCAATAAATCGGCCTGAGGTTGTGACAAAAATAGTTGAAATGGTAAACAAAGCGGGTCTGAGAATCGAGAATACCAATAAGGTTATTTTGACAAAGAACGATATTGTTGCCCTATGGGGATATTTAGTATCTGACTATATTATGTTTAACATAATGGCTGATAGATTTACCCATAAAGAATTAGTTTTGTATGTAATAGAGGGAGAGGATGCGCTTAATAAAGTCCATAGTATAAAGAGATTCATACGAAACAAATACGCTTTAAATTCATTGGATAATTGTATACATGCACCGAGGAGTGTTTATGAATATAAAAAGGATATTCATGTTCTGAATAAAATTGAAACTTATGCAACTATAGATGAACCTATGAATATTTACAAGTTGAACAGATATAGTCAGTTAACTTTGAAGGATTTGACAGAATGTCCGCATAAAATCGGAAATATGTTGAATGCAAATGAAAATATAGAAAATAAGTATTCGAATTCTGGAAGATATTGTTTATATCTCTATGATGATGAAGAGCATTTACCAGGATATGTTGCAGGAATATTGTATGAGGCTTTAAATGAGTTATCACTGGAAGAATGTTATATGATATGTATCTGGGTAGGAAGCAAAGGAAAAATTTGTATAGTTTCCAATGATAATTATGATAGAGTTTTAGAAATTCAGAAGTTTCTAAGTCAATATATGTTAAAGACTGAGATTGTTGAAAAGGTGAAAGAAATAAAAGAAGATATAGAAATTATTGATTGGAAGATTATAACAGATTGCCAATGTGCATGTGAGTTTTGTTACGCTTCGAATAGGGTTGAATGCATAAATAATGTTAAGTATAAGGATATAGTAGAATGTATAAAGAAATTAAATTGCAGGAAAGTTTGTGTAACTGGTGGAGAGCCGCTTTTAAATAGAAATATCGGCGACATTCTTCAGATGTTACATAGTAATAGAATTGAAATATCATTATCAACAAATGGACTTATGTATGATCAATACAGGGATATTATTGAGAAGTGCGTCGGTAGAATGTCGTTACCATTAGATGGATACAATAATATATCTAATGCGTGTAATGGTAGGCCAATTGATAATTTCGATAAAATTGTTGCTATTCTTGAAAGAAATAATAAATTAGGAAATAAAATCAAAATAAAAATTGCAACAGTTATGACTAGCAAGAATGCTAATATTGAGCATTTTAAAAAAATGTATGAATTTATTAGTAAATACAATGTGATGCAGTGGAAAATTTATGAATTGGTTGCAGAAGGCAGAGGATATGAAAATCGGGATGAATTAAACGTTGATATAGAATCCATTCAAGATATTTTAGAGTATTTTGAAGAAATCAATAACCAACAATTTAAGGTCGAATTCGTCAGAAAAAACTCAAGAAACAGGGCGTATTTTATGATCCAGCCAAATGGAGATATTGTTGTTCCAACAGAAGTTGAATTAGGTCATTTTGAAGACATTATGATCGGCAATTTTTTAAAGGACTCGGTCGCAAATGTATACAATAAATGGACCACACGGATTGATTTTGAAGTATATAGGGAAAACTGTACAAGAAGAATATAAAGGTAAGAATATGAAAAGTGAAGATGATAACATATATGTAAATATTTATCCAGATATCTCTTTCTTCGAGTATAAAAATATGGTAGTAACTAAGGGAATTGAAGGGGTAAAAGTTGTTGGAGCACTTACCTTGTCTCTGGAAGATTCTGACATGGAAGAAGACATGGATATAGTAAAGAGATATTCACAACTTGTTTATGGCATACGAAAGGGATACTGGGAGAATGGGATTCAGCTTGTTGGAATATATAAACAAGAAGATACAACATATTTCCTTCCAGCTTATATTTCTGTATTAGAGGAACTAGGGGTAGACCCAGATGAATTTTCCGGATATCTTGCAGAGTATATTGATTATATTCCTACGAATATTAATGAATTATTAGAGAATGAAAGTAAGCTGTATATTTCTATAAGGGAAAATATAGAAGAGTACATGTCTTATTAGTTGAAATGATCTTAACAGTACCTGGAGAGAGAATACAAAATACTACATTATGGGAAGGTATTGCTTTAAAATAAATGGAGCTTATCACTATGGATAATATAGACGATATTGAAATTCTTGAGGTTTTTGATGAATCCGAGTTGCCTGTAAAAGCGGAAAAAGGAAAGAAATATTATATAAATTTGGGTGGTAGCAAAAATTTTCAGTGCATATATGCAGACAGTTCGCTTTCAAGAGGCGATTTTATGGAAAAATATCGAAGTATATTAGATTCTGCAATGAATCCAGTATATGAAGATAAAGATATTGTAGTCCGTCAAGATGCAAAATTAGCCCTACCGGGATTTTATATTGTGGCATCAAAAAAAAGATATGACAAAATTGTAGATATGCCCATTGAATTGTTTATAAAGTGCATGAAGTGTGCAAATCTAATTGCTGGATATATGAGAAAAGAGATGTCCGTTCATGATAAAATTTATGTTTATTATGAAGAACATTATATTAAGCCAATGACAGCACATTTCTGGGTGATGCCCTTGTACCAAAAGTATACGAACCAGTATGAGATTTATCCGGAAATTTTTAATAAAAATATATGGAAGTATGTTGAATCCTTTAGTTTTATTGAGACTCGAGAGAAAATATATAAATGCAATAATATAATTAGTCAAAAAATAGTTGACAACAATTTATACAAGATATTGAATCCCTGTGAGGAGGATAGATAAGTGAAAATAGAAGAACAGTTTTTTAAAGGAAAAAAGGAAGATATAAATAATATAAACAATATGTTTAACATGTTATATGATAGAATTTCTGTTTATGATACAGGGGATTATCCAGTGTTGGCAGGAGAGAAGCTTAAATATTCAGAATTTATAAAAGAGGATAGGATTGAAGAAAAATCTAAAGAGGTTTCTGAGGTATTTGATGAGATATCAAAATATTTTCAGAGAGCGATCAAGTGGGAACATAGTGGATGCATGTTAAATATAACTCCACCTGCCAATTTAGCGAGCATCGCAACTGCTTTATATAGTCTTCTCTATAATCCTAATTGTTCTCAAGATGAGCCTACAGGTTATATGCTTGCAATGGAACTCGCTGTAGTAAGAATGATGGCCAAACTAGCAGGTTGGAAACCTGATAATAGTTCAGGCATTTTTACATTTGGTGGAAAAGGTACAAATTTATATGCTGTAAAAATGGCAATAAATAAAATAAATTCTAAATGTAAAACAGATGGAGTTAAGGTAGATGATTTTTTTGTTGTTTCATCTGAAAAGGCACACCCTTGTCATAAAGAGATTTGTGATTGGTTAGGTCTTGGAAAAAATTCACATATTACTATTCCTGTTGCTTCTGATGGAAGAATGAATATGGAAATTTTGGAAAACATTTTAAGAGATAAAATAGAGGCTGGAAAAAAACTGGCTTGTATTATGCTTAGCGGTGGAACAACAAACGAGAATTTGGTTGATCCAATTAAGGAAGTATATGATCTCAGGCAGAAACTTGTTGAAGAATATAATCTTAATTATATGCCCCATATACATGTGGATGCTGTTATTGGTTGGGCATGGCTTTTTTATTCAAAATATGATTTTGAAAATAATAGATTAAATATTCCAACCGGAACCAAAAAGAAAATTCAAAGAATGTATAATCGAATTAAAGATATTAAATATTCGGATTCGTATGGTGCAGATTTTCATAAAACGGGATATTGTCCTTATGTTTCAAGTATATTGATGGTAAGCGATAGAACATGTTTACAGGGACTTGGTGATAAGGATAGAGAATATAGTACCCTTAAATGCGGCGAATATTCTCCTTTTGAATATTCTTTGGAATTGACAAGATCTTCTATAGGTCCTGTTGCAGCATTTACAGCATTAAGATTGTTTGGATATGAGGGTTATCAGGAAATTCTTTATAAGGTATTTTATGAGGGGGAATTCATTAGAGAAGTTCTTAATCAGCAGAAAGATTTTTGCGTTTTGAATAATGCAACAGAAGGCTTTGCTTCTTTGTTTATTGCTCTTCCCAAAAGCTTAGATGGAATGGAAATTACTAATGAGTTGTTGATGGAAAAAGCAGAATTTATTCAAGATTATAATCACAGGTTTTTCTTATATCTAAACGAAAGTTTGGAGAATAGAAAAGTTAATTTTAAGATATCATTTTCTAAAAGTTTTAAGTTATTTGGTATGGAAAAATATATAGGTGCATTAAAGGCATATCAAACATCGCCCATTGCGGATCTTGATGAGGTAAGGAAGTGTTTGGAATGTTTGATTGTACTAAAAGAAGAATTTGATATTTATAAGCCTCTTGTAGAAGATGATATTAACAGACCAATTGATTTCGTATACAGATAATTTAGATGAAGATAGATTTTTATAATATATTACAAAAGTGCTACGCAGAAAATCTGATTAATATCGCTAATGTTAATAGGATTCGCTTTTTATCAAAAAAATATATACATTCATACGAAATGGTTGAATATGCAAAAAAGATATTCGGCAATGTTACGGATGAGGAAACAGGTGCTTTGCTGTTGCATGATATTGGATATTTTATTGATACATCAGAAGAAGCAATGCCCCATACGGAAAGTGGTTATAATTATTTGAAAAATAATTATTCCGTGAATGAATGTATTTTAGCAGCTGCAAAATTTCACGATAGGGATTCCTCCGTGGATGCGGATTTGGAAGCATATTATAATCAATCAGAATTGTTTGGTAAAGTTGATTATTTGAAAACCACAGTGAAAAAAGTAATTGATTGCGATATTGTATCCAACCTTGATATGTGCATTAATTCTACGGAAATAGATGATTTGGGAATTCCTATTAATGAGAATATTGTTGAATGTTTGCTATGCAATAGATTAGGGAAAAATGAATTTGTCACAAATCGTATTGATGGTATCATATATATGGTTTGCGGAATTAATCTATTATTTTTTGAAGAAACAAAAAAATATGTGATGACGAATATGATTAATCGCGTAAAAAAAATAGTAAAACTTGGTTATCAAATAAGTAATCGGAATGAGTATATGAAAGTACTTAATTATTTAGATACTTTTGATTAATGTTATATAGGTATTGGTAATAATTATTTAGGCATAAAGGAAAGGGATTAAATAAATAAACAATGATTAAAATATACTCGACATTAAATTATTATGGTGATGATGGATGGTATTATGATAAATTGTCAAGTGCAAATGCGTGTGGGGTTTATGGAATACGAATTAATTTATGTAAATTCTCAGACGATAAAGCTTATGATATGATTCAAAGGGTAATTTCAATTAGAAATAAGGTAAATAAAAATATTAGAATTGTTATTGATATCCCATATCCAAATAATAAAGATCGAATTCTTGATATGAATTTTAGTGGTATCGTAAAAAATAATGAAATATATCATATAATAGCTGATCAAAAATTAAGTAGACAACAAAACTTAAGTAGACAACAAAACTTAATCTGTGTTGAGCAAATAAATTCTGGCTTACATAAGGTTGGTGAAATATTGATATATGGAGATGGCGAGGGAGGTTTTGAAATTATTGCAGTTGACGGTGATAGAATAACAGTAAAAGCATTAGGTACATTTGAAATTGGAAAAACTAAGAGTATCAATCTGGAACTAATCAAATGTAAAGTTAATGCTTGGAAAAAGACTTTGACAATAGAGGAACCGTTAGATTTTTTACTTTCTTTTGTGGAGAGTGCGGATGATGTAATTGAGTTACATAAATATATACAAAACGGTGGTAAAGTTATTTCTAAAGTTGAAACCTTAAAGGCTATGGACAATATCGAGGATATTGTAAAGGTATCAGATGGTGTACTGGTAGCAAGAGGAGATTTGGGATTGTGTGACAGTGTAGGACTATATGATAACTTTAACACTATTGTTAATGTATGCAACAAGCATAATAAAACAGTATTATGTGCAACAGATATTTTGCTTAGTCATACAAATTTATATATACCATCTAGATCGGATATTATGGATATTTCACATATCATCAGTAAGGGATGTAAAGGTATTGTACTAAATAATGTGAATTGGGATTATGAAAAAACAGTTTGTTATATTAATAAAATTGAACAAAGATATAGTTAAATACGTGCTAGATGGTTTGCTATATTTTTCCCTCATGGCATGGAAATATTTAGGACTATGAAGAACGAAGCAGTATGCTACTTTTAAAAGTTGCTTGTACTGCGAAGTAAGTCAGGAACTAATTCGGCGTGGTATATAGTTGTCAGGATGAAAAGGGGCAACGCCCCTTTGTAAGACATCAAGAAAAGCACCGGTTTATAGAAAAGTTCTGTAGTTACAGGGTATGAAATGAAATTTTGACTCGAGGATTACGAATACAAAAAATATAGCTAAATTCTGATAAGGATGAGATAAAAGGTTGCCCCAAAGCGAACAGAGGCTTGTTATTAAAGATATAGAAGTACTTACTGTAGCTGGATTCCTAATTAAAGTGGGTAATGTGAGAGATTTCAAATTGCCTAGACAGAGATAAAAGTTAAAAGTTGGCAGGAATTTTATTAAGTGAGAATTGCTTAGAAAAGCGTAAAGGACAAATGGATATAAGTAAAGAGGTCAAAGTAAGCTACGAGAGGTATTGTTAGGCATAGAGATTCTGTTGATGGTTGGAAAGTTAAAGTTCTGGTCATTACATGAATATTTCATAATCAGAGCAAACAATTTGCGATTGCCGTCAGATGTAAGCTGGTAAGAGTTTTTTATTCAATTTAAATAAATGAAGTGATTTATGATCTGCAGAAGATGATTCCTGACATTCATAGGCAGTTACAAGGAAAAAAGAGTGAAAAATAAAGTAGATTTTTGGGCGCACTTATATAAGGGTTCATAAAACCCTGTTTTTACAAGTATAGAAAGCAGAAAAAATGTTAGTTATCGTTGCGTTTCACTAACTTAGAGCTGTCGTAACCAAGGCTTTCAAGGTAAGCAAACACATTGTTCTCATTCAAGACGACACTCTCTACATGATTCTGAGGGTCCATCAATTCCTCATAGTCAGTAGGGGTAAAGGGCTTCTTTTCTGAAACCATGTGGTAAATACAGACCATCATCATTCTTGCAATGGCAATGATTGCCTTTTTGTGTCCACGTCGCTTTTTGATTCGACCATATTTGATTGCAAAATAAGGCTGCTTTTTGCTCTTAATTGCAGCAAGGGCACATTGAACCATCATTGGTTTCAGGTAATCGCCTGCTTTGGCAATGCGGACAGACTTTTTCTTACCAGCGGATTCATTGTTGGCAGGAGAAAGTCCGCACCAGGAACACAGATGTTTTGCATCATCAAAAATATCCATATCAACGCCTGTTTCTGCAAGAACAATCGTGGAACTTAACTCTGTCATGCCGGGCATGGTACTGACAAACTCCACGAACTCGTAATAAGGCTTGATGCGGACATAGAGTTCCACTTCGGTCTGGGTAATCATATCATCGAGATATTCCAGATGCCCCCGGGCAAGCTCTAGTTTTTTAGCCTGATCTGTTTCAATAGTGTAGCCTTTGATGGCTTCGATGATTTCATCAGACTTGGATTTAGCCCCTTTCTTTATGAGTTTGCGGACAGCTTTTTCATCCATGGAATCGGCAGTATGCTCCAATAGATAAGAGATGATTTCAGTTGCTGTCTTGCCAAAAGGATCAGAAAGAACACTGGCAATGCCGACATTGGAAATGGTCATACAGTTCTGGATGCGATTCTTCTCGGAAGACTTCATGCAGACCAGCTTGAAACGGTATCTGGAAAGTTCCCTAAGCTGACGAAAATCTTTTGGAGGAATAAAGGAACATCTGACAAGATCAAATTTGTAGAGGTCGGCAATCCATTTAGAATCCTTTTTGTCCGTTTTCTTGCCTTTAATGGCTTTGACATACTTCGGATGTGTAAGGCAGACATCAATGTCATTTTCGAGATAATTAAAAATAGGAATCCAATACTTTCCGGTGGATTCCATACAAACATGATAGCAATTATTCTCGATAAGCCAGTTGTGAAACC
>OKXB01000362.1_pt1 | contig 57843 bp, 77 predicted proteins | sample 1601731 | NCBI WGS metagenome assembly OKXB01 (sample SAMN04414077, study PRJEB24778) | human gut metagenome | material: faecal | host: Homo sapiens
TAATCAAGATGCATATGATCAAAATGAAAGACCATATTCAGTTCATGCCGATCCGAAGCTGTATAAGGCGCCGCCTCGTCTGCACTTGTATGAGGAGCTTCTCCTACAGTCATAATATCGTATTTGCTCAACACTTCCCGATTCATTTCCTGTAGATATTCATGGACGCGCGGACCGCTTGCACAGCCTGCATAATAACTTCCGTATGCTTTGTTTTGAATCACCGGACCATCGGGATAAGCCGGATCTTTTGAAATCAAAGTGATTACATCCATCCGAAATCCGTCAATCCCTTTTTCCAGCCAAAAGCGAAGAATCTCCTGTACTTCTTTCCGGACTTTAGGGTTCTCCCAGTTTAGATCAGGCTGCTCTTTTGCAAACAGATGAAGATAATACTGCGCTGTCTCTTCTACATACTCCCATGCAGGTCCGCCAAAGCTTGATCCCCAGTTATTCGGGATCGTATCTTTCCATATGTAATAATCATGATATAGATTTTCTTTCCCTTTTTTTGCTTCTGTAAACCACGGATGTTTGTCCGATGTATGATTGACAACAAGATCCAAAATGATGCGGATTCCCTTTTCATGAGCCTCTTTTAGCAGCATGTCAAAATCTTCCATCGTCCCAAGCTGCGGCTCTATTTTTTTATAGTTCGATATATCATACCCATTATCAACTTGCGGTGATTCATAAATCGGATTCAGCCAGATCACATCTACTCCCAGCTTTTCAAGATACGACAGTTTTTCTCTGATTCCGTTCAAGTCCCCAAATCCATCACCGTCCGAATCATAGAAGCTTTTCGGATATATTTGATATACCACGCTTTTTTTCCACCATGCTGTCTGATTATTCATCTTCCTCATCCTCGTCATTTGAAACCTCATTTACGTATTTCAGTTCTTCTTTTGCCGTCTCAATCAACAACTCATCGTGCACCTGCAGCACCAGACGGGAACGGAGATTTTCTTTCCGAAGTGCCTGGTTGACCCGGATCATCGCGATCTTAATAATATCTGCAGCGGTTCCCTGAATCGGAGAATTCATGGCGATACGCTCACCAAATGAGCGCTGCATAAAATTGCTGGATGAAAGTTCCGGAATCGGCCGGATACGCCCATACATGGTCTTGACCTCTCCTGCTTCCTTGCCCTCTGCTACCAGCCCATCCAAAAATTCTTTCATGCGCGGATAAGCCAGAAAATAATCATCGATATACTTGCCAGCCTCTTTCTTGCTGATACCGAGATCCCGGCTCAGTCCAAAGGCACTGATCCCATAGACGATACCAAAGTTGACCGCCTTGGCATTGCGTCTTTGTAATTCTGTAACATCCTCAAAGGCTGTGTGGAATACCAGTGACGCTGTAGACCTGTGGATATCCTGTCCCTGCAAAAAGGCATGAATCAGGTTCTGATCCCCTGACATATGGGATAAGACACGCAGTTCGATCTGGGAATAATCTGCATCCACAAAGACAAAACCATCCTTTGGATGAAAGACCTTGCGGATCAACTTGCCTAGTTCCATGCGGATCGGTATATTCTGTAAATTTGGCTCCGTACTGCTGATACGGCCGGTTGCCGTAACGGTCTGCTGGAAGGAAGAATGGATCCGTCCGTCCGGCGCAATACAATTTGAAAGTCCTTCTGCATAAGTCGATTTCAGTTTTGCCAGTTGGCGGTATTCTAAAATGTCTGCCACGATCGGATAGTCCGGTGCCAGATTTTCTAAGACATCTGCCGCCGTAGAATAGCCGGTCTTTGTCTTCTTGCCACCCGGCATCCCCATCTTTTCAAAAAGGATAAGTCCCAACTGCTTTGGCGAATTAATGTTGAACTCTTCTCCGGCTTCGTCATAGATCTTTTGCTCTAATTCCACCAGACGTCCCATCAGGCGTCCGCCATATTCTTCCAAGGCTTTAGCATCGATCGCAATGCCTTCCAGTTCCATATCTGCCAGTGTAAAGATCAGCGGCAGTTCGACATCCCGATACAGATCATCCATCTGCTTTTCTTTCAGACTTTCCCACTGCATACCAGCCACACGGCTGCAGATATATGCCTCATAGCAGGCATAGGAGCAAAATTCCTTTGGCATTTCTTCCAATGCCTGCGCCAGACTCCTCTTGCCAAAGGTCTCCCCATAGCCCGGCACACTGATACCCAGATATTCGCTCGCCAGATCTTCTGCTACATAGGTATTCTTGAGCGGCTGCAACAGATACTCTGCCACTGCCACATCATAGACATTCTCATAATGTAAAAAACGCTCCTGCAAATGCGGTGTACAGATCTTTATGGCTTCCTTGACATTCATACATGCCAGACGCTTTCCCTGTGCTATCAGATGCTCTAAGACCTGCGTTATGCAGGAAATATCATCCATCGGTGCCCACAGACTCTTTTCTCCATCTGAAAGTGCTATACCGTAAATCTCGTATTCCTGACAGACATCTTCCGATATTTTCTGGCTTGTAAAGAGGGATAACTGCCCATCGCCGTCCTTGGCAAGTGACGCATCCTCCCACTCCTTGGCACTGCGCTGTCTCCATGCCAGATACAGACCAATATAAGATGCCTGCCCCTTCGCCAATTCCTCTGCAAAAACAGTCAGGCTCTGTGTATCCTCTGCCTGTGAGAAGGCATCTTCCGCTACATTCCTTGGTGCCTGGATCTGAAATCTGCCTAAAAGATTCTTGAACTCCCATTCCTTGCACAGCGCATATGCCTCCGGGGTAAAGATATCCGTAAGTCTTGCCGCTTGCAAATCATAGGTGATGTCCGCGTGCACCTCAATGGTCGCCAATTCCTTTGACATGACCGCCTGATCGTAAAACTCCACGATATTCTTGGCGGCACGCGGCGGGCGTAACTGATCTGCTGCCTCATGTGCTGCCTCGATCGAATGATACTGGGAAATGATGGCTGTCGCCGTCTTTTCACCGATCCCCGGTACGCCAGGGATGTTATCCGCAGTATCTCCCATCAAAGCCTTGACATCGATAAACTCCGTCGGTGTCACCAGATAACGCTCTGCCACATCGGCTGCATAATAATTCTCAATCTCCGTACCCGTCTTTTTGGTCTTTGGAATACTGATCTTGGTATGGTCTGTTGCCAGTTGCAGAAGATCCCTGTCGCCGGAGACGATCGTGACTTCCATGCCCTGATCTTCAGCAAGGCGCGCAATAGTACCCAGAAGGTCGTCCGCTTCCAGTCCCTCTTTGGAGATCACCGTGATCCCCATTGCGGTAAGCATCTGCTTCATCATAGGAACCTGTTGTCGCAGTTCATCTGCCATAGGCTTTCTCGTGCCCTTGTATTCTGCAAACATCTTGTGACGAAAAGTCGGTGCATGCTCATCAAAGGCTACGGTCAGATAAGACGGCTTTTCCGTGTCCATGATCTTGAACATGATATTTAAAAATCCATAGACCGCATTGGTATGCTGTCCTGCTGCATTGGTCAGATCCGGCAGTCCAAAAAAAGCACGGTTTAAAATGCTGTGTCCATCTATGAGTAATAACTTATTAGATTGCTCTTGTTTCATACTGTAGCCATTCCTTTTCCTTGTCATCTAAATATGGACTCAGGGTATCATAGACCTGTCTGTGATAAGTATTGAGCCAGTCTCTCTCTTTGTCTGTCATCATGTCCGGCAGTACTGCATCCAGATCGATCGGGGCAAAGGTCAGGTTCTGGAACTGATAATACTGACCATACTCTGTCTTTTCTGCCTCGACACAAAGAAGTTCGTTCTCGATGCGGATACCATATCCGCCCTCTTCATAGAAGCCCGGCTCATCCGTTGTGATCATGCCCGGGATCAACTCCTGGGATGGGAACATATCAGTCGTGCGCCAACGGAATGCATTTGGTCCTTCATGCACATTTAAGATATGACCTACGCCATGTCCGGTTCCACAACGGTAATCTAAGCCCAAATCCCAGAGCGGTCCTCTGGCGATCGCATCCAGATTGGTCCCGGATACGCCCTTTGGAAATTTTGCATGTGCCAGACGCAGGTGTCCCTTTAATACCAGCGTATACATCTTTTTGATCTCATCGGAAATCGGTCCTAAGACGATGGTTCTGGTAATATCGGTCGTACCCCCCAGATAATGTCCGCCGGAATCCACAAGCAGCATGCCTTCCGGTGCAAGTGTTGCATGATCTTCCGGTGTTGCTGAATAATGCATCATGGCAGCATTGGCACCATATGCACTGATGGTATCGAAACTCAGATCCAAAAATCCCGGCTGTTCCTCTCTGCGCTCCTGCAGATAATCAGACGCACTGATCTCTGTCATTGGTTCGCTGCCGACATTGGTCTTGAGATAATGAATAAACTTAGTCACGGCAAGACCATCATAAATATGGGCCTCGATCGTGTTTGCAACCTCTGTCTCATTCTTGATGGCGCGCATCAGTTCTGATGGATCATGTCCCTCAAGGATCTGATCCTGACTGACAAGGCTCATAAGTTTGGCATTGATAGTTCCCGGATTTAAGAGAACCTTTCCTCCTGCTTCCTGCACGCGCTGAGGCAACTCATCATAAACTGCATCATACGGACGCAGTGTAAAACCACATTCTGCCAGATAATCTCTGACTTCCTCCGGCCACTTCTCATAGAAGGCATACAGGATAGCATCCTGTCCCGTCAAAAAGAGGAAAGACAAAAATACAGGTACATGCAAAATATCACCGCCACGCAAGTTGGTGATCCATGCAATATCATAAAGGCTGCCGACCAGATGGCTGTCTGCTCCCTTTTTCTTTAATTCTGCACGGATACGCGCCAATTTATCCTGGGTAGACTCCCCTGCATACTGCTGACGTAAAACAAAGACCGGCTCCTGTGGAAGGGCAGGACGATTCTCCCAGATCTCGGCGATCAGATTCTCATCCATGGCGATCTTGCCGGACTTTTTCTCAGCGATCCCACGCAACTCCTTGGCTTCTCCCGCTGCCATGCAGGCACCGTCAAAACCGATCGTAGCGCCCTCTTTCAGATGCTCCTCTACAAACTCCATGACGGTCGGCACTTCCGGCTCTCCTATACGGTATAAGGTCACATCACTGCCTGCCACCTGTGCAGCCGCCTGCACAAAATAACGTCCGTCTGTCCATACACCGGCTTCCTCTAAAGTGATCACCGCCGTACCAGCAGATCCGGTGAAACCTGTGATATAAGCACGACACTTATAGTGTTCTCCGACATACTCGGAAATATGATCATCGGAAGTCGGAACGACATAGACCATGATCCCCTTTTCCTGCATCAGGCGGCGCAGAGCACGCAGTCTTTCATTAATGACCTGTGGATCGATTTTTTTGCTCATAATACATACATCTCCTTTTCTATTGCACTAGGCAAACATGACACTTCTGCCATGTTCCACTCATAAAATCTAACTGATGTATTATACCACAACTAAGCCGCCTCTTCCATAAATTCGTAGTAATCCGCCTCACTTGCAAATAAAATGTATTCCCCATCTACATATCCCATAAATCCGCTTCCTACTGTGTATCCTTTCATTGTGCTGCCTCCTCTTTTCGATCAACCTGTCTTTTTTGTTGACCTTAGGGTAGCACATAGCATGTACCATTATTGTCTCATTGCATGTAGTATTTTATTTTCCAAAGTTCCGTTTAAAATCCAAATATGATATGATGCTTGCAGAAAAGGAGATCACGACATATGCATGTTTTATTGTTTTTTATAGGAATCCTATTTTGTATCTGGTTTCTCATGCCCTTTTTTACCAAAAGAATCTTAAATCCCGGCAATGTGACCGGACTTATCTTTTCCGTCCTGCTGACGATTTATGGGATTTTTCCAAGGCAGATCCGGCAGGGCATGACCGCGGCGCTCGCGCAGCCCGGATTTTCTCGCCTGCTCTGCGCCCTTTTTCTCGCCCTGCTTGCTCTTACCTGCCTTCTGTTTCTTATCAATGCCTGCCGCATCTTATCCGCCATAAAGGCGCATCCCCGGCAGACATGCACGCTCATTGTTTTAGGCTGCAAGGTCTACGGCACAAAGGCAAGCCTTATGCTAGAAGAACGCATGGATGCCGCCATCGCCTATCTGCGTGCCAATCCGGACAGCAAATGCATTGTTTCCGGCGGCAAGGGGGATGATGAAGGCATTTCCGAGGCTGCCTGTATGCAGCAATATCTGATCTGTCATGGCATCCCCAAAAGCCGTATTTTTATGGAGGACCGGTCACGGACCACGCAGGAAAATCTCTTGTTTTCCTCCGCCATCATAAAAAAACAAGGGCTCGATCCACATCTCGCCCTTGTCTCAAATGAATTTCATCTTTACCGCAGTCTCTGCATTGCCAAAAAACTCGGCTTTTCTGCCTACGGGATCCCTGCCAAGACTGCCTGGTGGCTCTTTCCCACCTACTTTACAAGAGAGATCCTTGCTATCGTAAATGAAGACCTCGGGCTGCTTCGTCCAAAATCTCCATAGCCAGCGCTTCCTTGCTCATCAGGGGCAGGGACCGCATGCCCTCTCCTGTGATCAAAGTTGCTACATTTGTATCACCGCCGAATCCGGCACCGCTCTGGCGGATGCTGTTGGCAACGATCATATCGACCTTCTTTTTCTCCCGTTTGGCTTTTGCATTTTCCAGCAAATGCTCCGTCTCCATGGCAAAACCGCAGATAAACTGATCTTCGCGCTTTTTTTCGCCCAATGCCGCTAAAATATCCTTTGTACGGACAAGCGGGATCACAGCGTCGCCTTGTGCTTTTTTGATCTTTTCCTGACTGACCTCAGCCGGTGCATAATCTGCCACAGCCGCAGATTTGATGATGATATCCGCATCATCCGCCTCTGCCATCACGGCTTCATACATCTCCTGTGCACTTTCCACCGCGACCGTCTTTACAAACATAGGCGGTTTCAATGCTACTGGACCGCTGACCAATGTCACGTCCGCCCCGCGCAGCATAGCCATTTTGGCGATGGCATAGCCCATTCTGCCGGTCGAATGATTGGAGATAAAACGCACCGGATCAATGGCTTCTCTGGTCGGTCCCGCTGTCACCAAAAGATGCTTTCCGGCAAGGTCTTTTTCGTATGCGACCTCACGCAGGATATACTGCAAGAGCACTTCCGGTTCCGGCATCTTTCCGGCACCGGAGTCGCCACAGGCAAGGTAGCCACTGGCCGGCTCGATCACCTGCATGCCATATTTTTTCAGGGTCTTTAAGTTATCCTGTACGATCTGATTTTCAAACATACCGGTGTTCATCGCCGGGGAAATGATCTTTGGGCATTTGCATGCCAGGATCGTTGTTGTCAGCATATCATCTGCGATACCATGTGCCATTTTGGCGATGACATTGGCAGATGCCGGTGCCACAAGAAACAGATCTGCTTTTTTGGCGATCGCAATATGCTCCACCGAAAAAGAAAAATTGCGGTCAAAGGTATCTACCAGACATTTATTTCCTGTCAGCGTTTCAAACGTGATCGGATTGATAAAATTTGTTGCATTCTTTGTCATGATGACTTCCACATCCGCATGCTGTTTTTTCAGCATACTTGCCAGATTTGCGATCTTATAGGCTGCAATGCTTCCCGTCACGCCAAGCACAATACACTTTCCCTCTAACATATCCATTTCCTACCTAATCAAATATTTTTCTTTACTATACCGCATCTGTCCGAGAAAGAAAAGCCCCGCCCGTTACAGATTATCGGACAAAAGCCCATGGTGTTCATAGCGGGAGGTCCGCTGGATCCGGTTTGCATCATCCACAAAAACAACATGCGGCTTGTGGTCTTTTGCCTCCTCCGGGCTCATGGATGCATAAGACATGATGATGACATGATCGCCGACCATGACCTGTCTGGCTGCTGCACCATTGAGACAGATCATGCCACTGCCCGCCTCTCCTGCAATCGTGTAGGTTTCAAAACGGTTTCCGTTCTCCACATCGACGATCTGCACATACTCGTATTCCATAATGCCTGCCGCTTCCAAAAGTTCGGTATCGACCGTAATGCTCCCCACATAATTCAATTCTGCCTGGGTCACGGTAGCACGATGGATCTTTCCTTTTAACATTGTGATTTCCATTTTTTTGCCTTTCTTATGCTTCAACAATAAAATTATCGATCAGTCTAGTCTTTCCGATATAGACCGCAATGGCAACCAGTGTCTCTCCTGCGATCTGATCGATCGGTGTGATCGTAGCAAAATCAACGACATCGACATAATCGATCTTTGCCAAAGGTTCGGTTTCGATCTTGTCTGCGATTGCCTTTTTGATGGTAGCTGCGTCCTTTTCGCCCTCAGTGATCATCTGTTTTCCAAGCGCAAGACTCTTTGATAAGATCAGGGCAGCCTGTCTTTCTTCTTCATTTAAATAGGTATTTCTGGAACTCTTTGCCAGCCCATCCTGCTCGCGGATGATCGGGCAGCCGTGAATGGTGATATCCACGCTCAGATCCTTGACCATACGCTTGATGACTGCCAACTGCTGTGCATCCTTTTGTCCGAAATATGCATTGTCCGGGCAGACAATGTGAAAGAGTTTTAAAACAACGGTCTGCACTCCGCGGAAGTGGATCGGGCGGCTCTTGCCACAGAGTTCGGTGGTCAGTCCGTTCATATCCACATAAGAGCAGAAACCCTCCGGATACATTTCTTCCGGTTCCGGGTGAAAGATCAGATCGACGCCAACCTCTTTGCAAAGAGCCGCATCCTTTTTCAGATCTCTCGGATAAGACTCCAGATCCTCTGTCGGTCCAAACTGCATCGGATTGACAAAAATGCTGACAACGACCTTATCGTTTTCCTTGCGGGCTTCTTCCATCAGACTTTTGTGTCCCTCATGCAGATATCCCATGGTCGGTACAAAACCGATCGTCAATCCCTCTTTTTTCCATTCTTTTACTTGTTTTCTGACCTCCGCTACGGTATAACAAATTTCCATTTTTCTTTCCTTCCTTATATTAATATAATTTTTCAATAATACTGTCGTCGATCTTGTAGGTATGTTCTGCTGCCGGGAATTCTCCTGCCTTGACCTCGGCATCATAAGCCTTGAAAGCCTCTGTCATGATCTGTCCTACATTTGCAAAATGTTTGACAAACTTTGGCTTAAAGTCCGTAAACATGCCCAGCATATCCTGATAGACCAGCACCTGTCCGTCGCAGTCTGCGCCTGCACCGATGCCGATCGTCGGGATGGAGATCTCCTCTGTCACACGCTTTGCCAATGCTGCCGGAACACACTCCAGGACAATAGCAAATGCTCCTGCACGCTCTACGGCTCTGGCATCATCCAGAAGTTTTTGCGCTGCTGCCTCGCCCTTTCCCTGTACCTTAAAACCACCGAAAGCATTGATGGATTGCGGGGTCAGACCAATATGTCCGCAGACCGGAATGGAGGCATTTACAATGGCACGGATGGTCTCTTCCATCTCTACACCGCCCTCCAGTTTGACGGCATGCGCACGTCCTTCTTTCATGAGGCGTCCTGCGTTTACAACAGCATCGTAAACACTTGCCTGATAGGACATAAATGGCATGTCACAGATCAAAAGTGTATCTTTGATACCGCGGCTGACCGCTGCACAGTGGTGAATCATATCTTCCATGGTCACTGAGATCGTGTCAGGATAGCCCAAAACTACATTTCCCAGAGAATCCCCCACTAAGATGGAATTGATGCCTGCGCCATCGACCAACTTTGCTGTAGAATAATCATAGGCAGTGAGCATGGTGAGTTTTTCGCCCTTTGCCTTTGCTTCCTTAAATGTTACAACCGTATTCTTCATTGTTTTGTCTCCTTCTCTTTTCATCCGCCAACAGACATTCCATGTCTGTATAATCCCTGTGCGGATTTTTCTTTTTTGCGAGCCTGATCTGCTCCCTTGCCAAAGCCATATACATCTCTTTCCCCTGCGCAGGAATGACCTGCAAGTGCTTTTCTACCGTGACAAGATCTCCGCGCTCTATGGGTCCTGTCAAAGCCTGCACACAGCCGGACGCTATGACATTTTCCACATTACCCCGCACCAGTGCCGCTGATGCCCGGCGCGCATTTTCTGTATCAAAGCCGCAGGCTTCCAGCATCTCATAACCGCTCGCCAGAAGTGCCACGACCTGATTGCTCAGTGTTGCTGCCGCCGCATGATACAATGCCTTTTGCTCCGGCGCGATCCTCTGCACGGGGTTTCCCATTTTTTGCAATAAAGGCTCCATGACTGCAAGTGCCTGCGCATGACCTTCTAAGGTAAAAAATGCATTCTGTAATTGTTTGTAGGATGTATATTTGTCGCTGAACGCTAACATTGGATGAATCGACAGACCATAAGCCCTCGTCTTTTCGATTCCCTGAAATTGATCGGATGATAATGAGCCACTAAAATGACAAATGATTTTTCCTTGAATAGACAGATGCCGAATGCAATCCCATACGTTTGCTATCTCACCATCAGAAGTGGTAAGAAAAAGGGTATCGCTTGCTGCTACCAGGTCTTCGATCCTATCGAAGCTGTCCGTACCTGTAAATTGTGCCGCATCAAGTGCGCGCTCCCGGTGCCGGTCATAAAATCCCGTCACCCTGATCCCGTGATCCTGCATGTACTTTCCCATGGAATAGCCTACACGACCGGAACCAATAATTCCTATCTTCATGTCATCACCTTCCTTTAAAACGAACCCGTCGTTTTGATGTTTCTCGCTTTGGTGCCACCGGCTACCTTTGTTTCTCACATCACTTGTGATAACACACTATCATCTGATGCAGTTTCATACCATGAATACCGCTCAAAGGAAAATGTAGCATACTGGGTATAAAAAAACAAGAACCCTGTTAAACATTTCACATAGTTCTTGTTTTTCTTTTCATACATTATAATTTACGATACATCTTTCATGGAATGCAATCCGATCAATAAGGTCGATGTATTGTGCAAAAGTGCGGATGTGGTCGGTTGCAAGATACCAAGGATACCAAGGACAATTTTGCCCATCCTTTACCTGCGCTCATAATCATATACCTCTCTTTCTTATTTTCCTGCCATATAATGCTCTTTATATGGCACATTGCATTTTTATTTATGAACTATCCTAGCACTTATTTTTTGCCTATCAACGTCAAAAAAGTGGGTTTTTATACCTTCTCTCATACAATCCCATCATTTCACAAAAATGCCACAAACCAGCGTGGTTACCGGGTTCTAACGCTTGTCAGCCCACGCTATTTATGGTTAGTCATAACGCAATAATCCTCCCGGCCACACTCCGGAAGGATTATTTACACATAAGTATTAAGAAAAGGGAGTCTTCCATTACCTATGGAAGAACTATATATAAATGAATAGCGGGAACTATCCATTTATGACAAATTAAATCTGCCTATTTCAGGCATCTGGCTATGCCAATGCTGCACCGAGTGCCTCGCACTGCATCAGTCCTTCATCATCTGGGGTGTTATTGCAGATCACACTGTCACAGGCAAGACTTGCACCTGCGCCCTTGCAGTCATTTTCCCAGTTTTCCATCCATTCGCCTGTGCCCCAGCCATAGGAGCCAAACAAAGCGATCTTTTTGCCGCCGAGTGCTGCACTTACTTCATCAAACATCGGCTGGAATTCACTTTCTTCCAAAACCTCTGCTCCCATTGCAGGGCAGCCAAAGGCGATGGCATCATAATCAGCTACTTTGCTTGCCGAAAAATCGTTGCAATAGATCAATTCTGCGTCTGCGCCTTTATCCTGCGCACCCTTTACAACTGCTTTTGCCATTTCCTCTGTATTGCCAGAGCCACTCCAATATACGACTGCTACTTTGCTCATCTCATATCCTCCATTCTGATCTCGTGCCAAGTCTGCCCTTTACGCTGAAACTGTCAGTTTATTGATGCTGCGCCCCTGCATCCACAATTCCATGTAGATCCGGGTGCATTTTTTGTAGCGGGCAAATGTCTCCAAGGCATCTTCTTCATTCTGATATACTTTCCAACAGCCACTGCACTTACAATTACATCCCTGATTTTCGATAAACCCGATCACGTCAGCCAAGGGATAATCCAGGAAAATACCAATCTCATGTGGGAAACCATCACTGGCTGCAATCCGCTTTTGCAAATGTTCCAATGCCTTCTCCACACACAGATCAACATATCCATATTGTTCTAAGAAACAGGAAACGCCCGGTTTTTGTAAATCCTTTTGTAATTGTGCCATACGATACACATAGACCAATGCCCAATTCGGTTTCTGCTGTAAAACCGTGACTGCAATTCCCTTGGGATGCATCTGCTTGTTCCAGTAGGCGATACATTCCGCGAAGTCCTCCTGCCTCTCAAAGGAACAGGAAAATAAATTTGCCGTCTTGATCGATGCCAGTGTCGGAGAACAGTGGCAAATCAGATATTGTTCCATCTCTTTCATGTGCTTAGTATGTGCTCCATTTCGTCGGATTATGCAGTTAGTTGCTTCTAACTCGTATGCCATAAAAAAAGCAGTCCGCACGAGAGGAGAAAAAGTTGGCATACGATTTCAAATGGATTCTGTGCGATATCCTGCTGTTTTTTTTTCATGGTTAGTTCTTACTAACTACTGATAGTATAACCTTACCAAGGTGTTTCGTCAAGTACTTTTTTATATTTTTTTAAATTATTTATATGTAATCCTCAACCCTTTCGGATAATGATTTTTCATGGTCGTTCCGGTCAGTTTGCCCCAACCGAGCGCATAACCATCCACCGTGATCAGATGCCATCCCGGCTCGCCGTCTGCCGTAAAAGTCTCTCCCCGCAGATAAGCATAGACCGTCTCGTCCTTTGACGAAAGATCCGTCACGTGCCGAACATCTTCCTTATATAAAGTAAGTGCCCATGCATGTGATGGTTCAAAGCGGTTTTTCTTTAATGTTCCCAAATGCAGTCCCGGGCGCAAAACTTTCAATCCTTTTAAAGCCGGCATATCCTTTGGCACAAGATATAACTGCTCGCCAAAAGTAAGATACTGTCCCTGCGCAAGTGTCTCCATCCAGTCCTTTGCCAAACAATCCTTTGCAAATTTCTGCAATTCTTTCTGTTCTTTGTATGTAGCCGTCTTTTCCAATTTATAGTCTATGAGCGGACACGCTCCGTCCTTCTCCATCACTGCCACGAAATGTCCTTCTCCATGTAAAAGATGTGGCCAAAGACGGATCGAACGCTCCAGATGCTCTGCCACCGGAAGTACTTCCTCGGGATCCGGTGCAAACGCGCTCTCGCGGATAGCAAAATCCTCGTACCAGTCTGCCCGTCCCGGGCTCATGCCTTCATACTTTGGCACCTCCACCAGATGCATGTCGCTGTGTATCGCTAAAAAGCGGCTGATACTGCCCTCGTTTTCATCCGGTGCAAAGGTACAGGTCGAATAGACCATCCGCCCACCCGGCAGCAACATAGCGTATGCTTCCTCCAGGATCTCGTCCTGCCGCGCTGCGCAGGTTCTCACATTTTCCAAAGACCACTCATCTACCGCCATCTCCTGCTTGCGGAACATACCCTCACCGGAGCAAGGCGCATCCACCATGATCCGATGAAAAAACATACCAAAATGTCTGCGCAGGTCTGCCGGAGCCGCATTGGTGACAAGGGCATTTCTCACCCCCATGCGTTCCACATTCTCGGATAAGATCCTAACTCTTGCCGGATGGATCTCATTGGTCACGAGCAGTCCTTCCCCTCGCATCTGTGCCGCGATCTGCGTTGTCTTACCGCCGGGCGCTGCACAAAGATCCAGCACTCGCTCACCCGGTCTGGCTTGCAGATAAGCCGCCGGTGCCATAGCACTCGGCTCCTGCATATAATAGACACCCGCCTCATGGTAAGCATGCTTGCCCGGTGCAGCCTCCGCACCATAATAAAATCCATGCTCTGCCCACGGGATCTTTTCCAGAGAAAACGCATCCTCTGCTAATGCCAAAAAATCCTCCTGTTTTCCCTTTCCTATATTAAAGCGCAAGCCCTGGTATTTATCCTCATCATAACTTTTCAAAAAAGTTTCATACTCTGCCTGCCCTAACATTCTCCTCATTCTCTCACAAAATGCAAGTGGTAACATAATCTGCTCCTATCCCAACAAGCCCTATATCACATTTAAAAGCAAACGATTGCGATCCATACGATCCAACTGCGAAATACTGCGTCTCGCCCTGCCGTACAGATTGCGGTTGATCGAAAAGACACAGATCTGATCCGCACCTCGATATTCCTCGCGTTTGTAAAAAGGGATCCGCTTCCAGTTCTTGGTAAAAGGAATCGCATCCTGCAATAAAATATCTGTCGTGTGATTGCTCACGCGTCGGTTCGTCGTGCTGCATAAAACAACATCCTTGTCTACATGCTTATCCAATTTTGGTGCTCTCTGTCTCATGTAAATATCCTCTACTCATCCTCTATTGTGATCGTAACCTGCTTCCCCATGCTGGCAGCCACCCGTACCATAAAATCCAAAGAAGGATTGTATCTGCCGCTCTCCATCCGGGAAATATTGGATTTCTTCGTGCCGACACGATCTGCCAAGACCTGCTGCGTCAAATGCTGACTCTGTCGGATCGCACGGATCTGTCTGGCAAAATCTGCTCGAATATCCTGATTCATCTGTGGCACTATGCCATCTTCGTATCTCTTTTTCATTTCATCACCAGCCTCCTTTATATTATCATATATGATAACAGTCTGTCAATAAAAAAGATAGAGAAAACGGCGGTGTTTTCGCCATTTCTCCACCTCTTATCATGCATTATAAACGAGCCAATGTCTCGACCGCATTTTCCTTGCAAAGTATGTTTCCATGCTCAGCGATCACGGCTCCACCATGATCATCCGTCAGGATCTCCTTGCCATACTCTGACACCACCAGAATCACACCTGCCACCTGATGTTCTTCCTCTGAAAACTGAAAACGCAGATAATATGTATCTTTATATTTGTATGCAGCACTGGAAAGCCCCTTTTGTGACTGTAAATGATGACAGGCACTAATACAATCATCTAAATTAGAAAAAGCGACCCAGATCGGTGTATTTAAGACTGTCCTCTCCTTTTTCGCCTCTTGTGGTGCCTGCTCCTGCGGGCTGGTCTCTGTTGTTTTTTCTTCCTCTGCTGTCAGCCCGGCTTCCTCTGTCTCCACACCTTCGCGCGCATCTGCTTCTTTTTGCAGTTTTTCCTTTTTCACATCTAACTTTCGTTTGGCTTCTTCCATGATCTCCTTGAAATCCTGCAGACGTTTGCCGAACTCTGTCAGCGTCTCCTCGGTGCTACCGTGATCTTCGCCACTAATGACAAGCGAAACATCACCTTCCGGCATAACCGCCATCTGAACACTAAAACAGCGTCCCATATCCTCATCAAGGTTCAGTTCATATTTAGCCTCTGCAAGAATCTCACGCAAGAACGCCTCTGTCTTGTCTCGATGATCTAGGAAATCTTCAATCTGGATGCCCTTTTGGCTCATCTCTTCCTGCGAAATTATGCAATGAATCTTGTGTTCATCAATCTTGCGAAACTGCATATGCTCACCTACTTTCCTGTCTCTTCAAATAACAATATAATAATTGATATGTATAAAAAATGCAATATATAACACTCTTGTCTTCGGATCATAGAGTTTACCGCAAAAATTCCACTGAAATTCCAGCCCTTATAGAAAAAAAGCCCCGAACCCATTTGGATTCGAGGTTTCTATAACACAATGCCGGCGGTGGGCAGAACACACTTTCTCCTAAACCCTAGTAAAATCAATGGTTTCAGCGATTTTATTGTTCACTTTTTTTCGAAATGGGGCAAAAATGGGGCAAATTATATTTTTTATATCACTAAACTTAAAGTTGGATGGAAACGCGACATATTCTATGAATGAAGTAAATACTCATAAAAAATGGATAAATGAAAGAGATATTTATAGAAAAGTCTATAACATCGCAACACTCCCTGCTAATACTGCAACTTGTATTGATAGCACTATTAATGCTTCAAAAATTCAATCCATAGTCCATTTTGAAGGATGCGCTACAGATAAAAATAATGCGCTTGTTCCAATTCCATACCATAACGGTCAACAAAATTCATATGATAATTATTGGTATATAACTACAAGTGGTTTATATATAACAACTATGTCGGTAGGTGGATTGTCACAAGCAACGATAACCATTGAGTACACGAAGAAATAGTGTCTAATTTAATTTTGCCCAAGCGTTACTCCACTGCTCGTTGACATACATTCGCTCATATACCACTGGTGCACCCTGATAAATGTACTGAGTGGCACGCTGAACAATTATTCCAGTGCCAGCCATCAAGGTTTCCAACAGATAATATTCTGCGGGCGGATGTCCACCCGATGCCTGTGCACTATGCACCCAGACGATTGAATTTTCTTTCAGAGAACCGTTAGAGCCATCGGCATTTACCTTGTCTATGCTTCCAGTGAAAATGCCTTGCGACAGATTTCGTTGCTTTCCATCCATCTTTAAGTTTAGTAATAAAAGAGAGAGGACCGAAGCCCTCTCCCATTTTTATGCTGAAATTAATCTGCCCTGTTTTAATAAGGTAAGCATTGTCACGTTTTGCGTGTACGTACCTTCATATCCACCAATACCATTAGCAGCTGCAATCTGCTTACGGTGTGCCATGCTCGAATCAACACCAATCGCTCTCAACGACTGTGTGATTGAATTACTTCCACCATATGCCGGGTAGTAATTAACAGTAGGCTGTGCCACTACTCCACCACCTGTGATGCATCCGTCATTAACCCAACCTGTACCACCATTGATAAGGTAAGGATTAGCCTTGCCAGGAAGCACCTTTGTAATCGTTCCAGACGTCACTCTTGGATTAAGTGCGTTTGTTGATGCAGCTGTGCTGTAGATTTTATTGAACGATACATTTTCTCCCACATAATGGCTTGTCTGTACCGGTGCCGGTGTCGGTGCTGGTGTTGGTTCCTGCACTGGTGCGCTAGAACCTGCGATAGCAATCACACCATCTGCAATAGCCTGTGCCATCTTATCTGCATCGTACAACTCAGCATCATCCTTGTCATCCACAAAGCAGCATTCAATCAGAACTGCAGGTGCTTTTGTATTTCTAAGCACATACAACTGCGAGTCCGTCTTGACATGATCTGGAATAGCATCGTCTCTAATTCTAAATCCTAAGTCTCCAATTTTTTCTACAATTGACTTACCATAAATAATAGCCGTCTTATTTGATTCAGAAATGTTGTAGAGGAACACTTCTGTTCCACCAATTGAGCCATCCCCAACGTAGTCATTCCGGCCAGAGTTGAAATGAATGCTTAAATCAAGATCAGCGATTCTCGAATTACACTTTTCTACGATTCTTCTCAAAACATCGCCCTGGCTGACTCCATCATCAACTGTACAGTCCAATACATCGTGTCCTGCTGCACGAAGTAACTGGATCACCTTGTTTTTTACAATGCGATTCTCTCGCGATTCGTCTAAAATTCCTCTTGCTCCACATGCTACTTTGCCTTCCGGATTGTGTCCGGCATGAATATTAATTCTCATTTGTTTTTCCTCCTTCTGCTTTTGTCTCTAAAATATCAATTGCTTTTATGATAACGGGTGGCATTGGAACACCCATTAGTCCTGCATTTTCGACTATTGAAATCGTCTCATTCGCAATAAATGCTATAATCACTGCATCTCGTATGTAGTTTGTCCCAATTACTATATCCAACCTATAGGCCACCAACACCAGTGCAAGTGTTGCACATTTTCGACACAAGCCCTTCCAACCTGCCTTGCTCTCCAAGGCTCCGGTCTTTGTCTTGGTTGACTGTTTGAAAACTCCAGCAACGATTAACCCGGTGATATAGTCGATTGCCATAAAAATGATAAGTGTCTTGATTCCAGCATCCAAGCCTCCAAAGGCTGTGCTGATTGCTGCGCCCACGATTCCCGCGGCTGTACATATAATTCCTTTCATAAGTACTTCTCTCCTTTTTATTTTTTTCTATTTGTTCAAGCCTTTTCAGGCATTATGTTTTTTTCATGTGTTTTTCCTCCTTTTTTATTTTTCCTCCCGTTACTAAACTTAAAGATGGATGAAGTCAAATATTCAACTGTTCAGAGTGCTAATTCAGAATATATTTCTAATGTCGGTGGCTATATTTGTAAGCAAGGAAATGTATGCTATATGGCAGTCTCTTTTACAATCCTAAAAACAAGAGATATTGGTTCTTTATTTAAATTTTCCGATTACTTAGCACCAAAAGGCGCCAGTGTCATTGGACACATCTATAACAATAACACTGAAGCCGTGTGTGGATTTTTATTTCCCACAAAGGCTCATGCCAATTACAATAATGGATTTATAAGAAATCAAGCGAGTTTAAGTCCAGGTGCTTATATGTTACGCGTTACATGGATTGATGCATAAAAATGTTTAGGTTAAATGCGTATTTAAACCGACGGGAAGTTTCCATAAAATAATAGACATTCAACATTTAGTGCATTATTAGTTGATTTGTTTTTAATTGTCATAACATTAGCACTTGTTTTGTATTCTATGCTCGTACCTTGTTGTGTTATAGTTGCTCCAACTAATCCATTAGAAAATGCACAGTATTGATACATTGAAAATAATGAGGCTAATGCTCCATTAAAGATAATGAGTCCTGCTGAATTATACGGAAAAGTTATCTCGTTTGATGAATTTGGCTTGATTGCAACTATTTGTTTATATCCTAGTTTGTTACCCATCTTTAAGTTTAGTGAATTAAACTCACTTGCCACACGATCTTCCAGATCATTCATGTTGGCTGCCGAAAAAGCATCGCCCTCTTGTGAAATTGCCCCTTCTTCTCGTGAGACGGAAACAATTTCATCTGTTCCGTCTGACTTTTTCAGCCGTCTTCTTGTTGGGTACTCTGCGATTCTGTCTAACCATATTTTCTTACTAAATGCCATAATTTCATCCTCCTATAAAAGTAAATTAGTATCATCACCAGCACATAAGCCTTCTCCGGCATAATATGTGAAGTTTGAGTTATACACCTCATACACATCATGAAGTATCTTCTCCAGATCATTGACCTTCTGATATGTGTTGATGGGTTGCGGCGGCACTTCGGGTGTCTCGATAAAGCGATAGCCGACATCTCTTAATGCCTGCACATTCTTTCGCAAATTTTCAAAGTATTCTCTATCTGGATGTTTTGTCAGGTTGTCCCGATAAGTAACCAGTGAAACATTGAGAAGTTGAGCCAATACAAAGCAATTATTCTCGTTTCTTTTCACATCCGATAGATTAAAGGCTCCCTTTAGCCCACCAAGCCACTCCTGCTTTTGCTCATCTGATAAATTCTGCCAGCCGATCATCCGCAACTCTTTGACACGGGCAACATCTTCTGCTGTCCGGTCATATACGAATTGCGGCAAAATATACTCGATTGTATTGTTATACTCACTCTTATTGCCAGCCTCGTCATACATCTCCAGATAAATGCGATACAGATTATCGGGATCAGCGCCCACCGTTGCTCTCCACCGGATCGGGTATGCTTCATCTTGAACAAAGACTGTCTCTACATCATTTACTGTACCAGCAACATAGGCAATGTCGGTTGGCAACTCAAAGGTAATAGACTGTGTCATCAACTCACCTCTACTGTTATTGCTACGCTTGCACTGGTATTTGCCGGATTTGGTGTAAGTACAATACTATTAAGTTGTGGTACTGTCGTGTCCAATTTTACAGACAAGGTAATACTGCTCGTCTGTCCGGCTCCATCTTTCGCCGTCACAACGATACTATTTGTCCCCTCTACCAGCGTAACGTCTTTACTAAAACTTCCGTCTGATCCTACAGATACCGTTCCAAGGCTTGTTCCATTCAATGTCACTGTTAAGGTGATCGGACTTGATGTTGCATCATTTGTCACACCCTTAATGGTCAATGCCGCCTTATTGGTAATCAATCCAGCCGATGGGGATGATACTGTAAGCGTCGGCGGCACTGTATCAATCGTATATGTGGATGATACAGCCGTTGCAGCATTACCATCATTGTCTGATGCATTGATCGTAATGCTATGGCTGCCATCCTTTAATGCCGACTGTGGTGTAAAGGTAAACTGATAGCCATTGGTAATACCTTTACTTACCATGCCCGTACTGGTTGATGTGTAAGTTGTACTATCAATCTTCAACTTCACGGTGGACAGATTGACACCACTGCCCCCAGCCTCATCCACCACCTTAAAGACAATAGGCTGCTTATTGTTCGTCACATAAGCCCCCTGGGATGGAGATACCAGGGTAATCGTCGGCTTCATCGTTTCTTTAACAACCAAGCGCAGTGCCTCACCTAATGTCGCATCCGTAGCATCCTTAGTTACCACTGTGCCTGCATCATTGGTCACTTCAATCTTGATCGGATAATATTTATTTGCCAGATTGTAGGATGTTGTGGATGGTGCAGTTATCGTACCGGTCCATTTACCATTACTGAGTGATAAATTTGTCCACACACCATCAATCTGTACTCTCACTTTTACAATCGCCATTAGATCACTCCTATCTCCTGCCCGGCAATCAACTCATGATTGCTGCTTTTCGCATACTTTGTTTCTGCATAATATGTCTCTATTTCATCCGCCACAACTGTAACCGTTACCTTCGTCTTGGTATTTACTTTCTGGCTGGATAATTTTGCGCTATATATAATTGGTCTAATCTCCATCAGATAATCACATCCTCTCCGGCATACAACTCCTGTCCGGCATAATACAGGTCCGTTATCAGGGCTGAATATCCACGGCAAGTCGCCGTACCAATAAATCCACCTGTCAGATCTATACTCTGGCTCTCGATCAGCGACGTTGCTATATTGCCAAACATGGAATGGATATTTACCCACTTTCCTGCCTGCTCCAGATCCACCAGATACCTCATGCTCACTTTCTTTCGTAGAGCATAGTAATTAAGCAACCGCTCTGCGTGTTCCTGCATGAGATCTGCACTGTATAGGGTACTTCCGGTAAATGACTTAATATTTTCTACCTCGCCAGCCTCTATACGCTCCACATTTTTCTGATATGAAAAGGTAGATCCTGCATATTTTCTGCCTGTGATCGTACACTGTCCTGCATTTGCCATATCAATAATCAGATAATTTGTCTTGACCTCAAGTACCTCTCCCACTGATACGGCTATGGACTCCGGCTGATATGGATCTGAAAATGTGATCTTTGTTTCTCCGACCGGAAGCACATCTTTATATATTTCAGATGCACTTTGCTCCAAGGTGTATTTGGTATATTCTACAGACACACCCGAAACATATTCATCTAATGATATAATTGTACCCCCATTGAACTTACGATTTGTGCCAACTTCTGAGCTGACATATCTATCCGGATAAAACACCCGAATCGTATCACTACGGCTATCATCTGCCACTGCTCCACATGCAAAACAAACCCTCTGTAATGCCTCTCTGCACTTCTGTATGCCCAGAAAACCACTCAGACGCACATCTCCAACTTCTTTAGCAATGACATACTTTGTAATGCCTGCCGCTGCAAAAATCGTCTTTAGAATGCTCTCCGCTCGCTCATTCTCGTAGATCCTGCCATCATAAAAGGTGTACTTATCCATCAAGCCAATACTGTCAACTAACTCAAACTTGGAAATATTTCCGGAAAACGAAAAGTCATTGATGTAAAAAGTCCCCATCGGTCGGACACTCTCGTCTTTATATTCTGACAATGTAACCTCTTGGTTTTTTTGCACGGATTTCCATGCTCCATTTTCGTTGCCCACATCAAAATCATTATTGACATCCACAATGGAGACATCTGCCTCGTTGATTGACAGTGTAGCAGATGTCAGATCTATATCCTCCTGCACGGTAGCAGTCTGGATCATATCCCTATTCCAGACAATATAACGTCCATACAAAATGTACTGTAATTTGATATAGGTCTCTGGGAATGTCGTTCGTATAAATTCGATCTCGATCTTCCCATAGTTCTGTACCTGATGCTTACATACGAAAATAAGACTATCCGGATAAAAAGTCTTAGCATCCAACTTAATGCCATCCAGCGTGTACCAGATAACTTGCATTTCTGCCGGGTATGTATCTTCAAAATAAAAAGTAAGCCCAGACGAAGAGTGTTGCTTTGTAAAGTGGATGCTCACTTTGGGGTTGACCTCAAAAGAGCAATCTTTCTTGGAAAGATTTTCATTCCAAAAGGCTATATCCTCCGGCTCATCCAACAGTCTTTTACTAGCATCCAGAACAAACTGATTTAACTCCAATGTTCCATAATCCGCCTGTGCTATTTGCTCTTTGAAATTGGAAACATTGCCGATGCTCTGGTTGTCCTCTGTAGATACCTCGGCATCTGACAATGCTGTTACATCTGTAAATTTCATCTCAACCTTGCAATATGTTCCCATCCTAACCTCTCTTAGTCGGCTTTTTACTCGTCATTTTCCATGTAAGCCCCTGATATTGCGCTCCCCGGTCAAATACCTTTTCGACCTCATCCGAAATGGATGAGAAATATCCATAGAAATCAAACTGCTTGCCAGCATCCGGCAGGAAAACATGGTGGTATCTGTTTTCGCAGTCCGTAATATGCTCAATCAATGCATCATACGTCTCGGGATCATCAATGGTTCCCACCTCGATCGTATAATTCTTATATAAACCGATGGTTTCTATCTGGATATCTCCGTCCTCGGTACGTTCTGCAAACTTTTCCAGAAAATCCAATGTCCTCTTGATAGATACCAATGGCACCTGGTATGTCGTGCCATCGATAATCAACCCCTGTGTATATTTAGCCGTCATATGTTCATCTCCTAACCCGATACCACGGTCACACCAAGACGCTGTTGCTCTGCCTGGATGTATGGAAGTTGCGCTCTGGCAACTTGCTTACCATTCATCTCCAAGATCAAGGTGCTTGGTGTACGTCCGGTCGGCATCTTACTTGCTATCTTATATGCCAGATCATCCATCCACTCGGTATGGTTTTCCAGCGGAAGTACCGCCTCGCGTCCTGCTTCTCCAAGATTTGCATACGTCGAGCCTATAGCAATGCCGCCATATCCCAGACGCGGCACATTGACTGCATGCACATGGGCAATATTAAAGCCAAAATTCTTGCCACCGATCTTCGGCACCCAGTCCGGGATATTGAAATGCAATCCGTTAAAGGAATCGATGATTGTATTGGCTGCATTCACAACACCATTTGCCATGACCTCAACACCGCCAAGAATGGCATTGATGATTGCCTTAATGATAAGCCATGTTCCTTGGAATATTTCCGCCATTCCCTGACATACTTTTCGCCAATCTCCGTTGATAAGCCCTGTGATAACATCTATAAAGCCTGTAAAAATTGCGATAATTCCTGTAATGATATCTGCAATAGCCTTCGCCATGCCAAATACCAGAGATGTTACCGTCTGAATGATCGGTGCCACCGTAGGGATAATATATGCGATCAGAAAAGCAATAAACGGTACCAATAAGTTCTTCCACAAAACACTGACCAGATCAATGATGCTTCCGATCAACTTCAAGATCTGTGCTACCATCGGCTGGATATGCCCTGTAACCAGTTCCTCCCACTTCTTACCGATGGCATCCAGTATCGGCTTAATATAGGCATTCCAGAATGCCAGAAAGATGTTCTGGATGGCTGCAATGCCCGCCTTGATGTTGTCACCAAACGGCTTAAAGTGATCCTCCCATAAAGATTTCACTGTCTTCTTGACTTCATCCGACTTCTTGCCAAACAAGATCATGGCGGCTACGATCGCAACAATCGCTCCAACAACGACCGCTGCCGGTGCGCCAAATGCCATAAAGACACCAGCCACAAGTCCAAAAGCACTCACCAATGCCAGTGCCACATTCTGAGTATTTGCGCCATGCTCCACAATATCTTTTAGTGCCAGCACCAGACCGGCAATAGATGCAACCATAATCACGATCCCTGCCGCTAACGGTCCGAACAGTGCAAGGACACCGCCTGCTGCAATCGATACACCTGTGATGTAACCGATCAAGCCTTTCCAATCCACACCCTTTTCCCACATGTGAAAATAACTCACAACCGCAAGAGCCGTGCCAGCAATGATCGCGATCGTGCCGGCAATACCTCCTAATAATGGTGACATTGCTTTCAGACCGGAAATCAGATCATATACTTTCCATGTCAGAAATGCTGCACCAATGGCAAGAACAATCGGCAACAATCCCTGCAATGCTTTTTTTACAGTATTGATCCATTTAAAGTCATCCTCGGTCAGTGCCACTTCTTCATACTCCGGGCTTGTACTGCCGCCACTGCTTCCACCGCTACCGGATGTGTCATTTTTCTGTAACACATTTAGATCATCAAATGCGGCCAAGGCTCCTGCCGCCTGCTTGGCAGCACTTGCCGTATCTTTCAGCGAGCCGGCATAGTCTTTCTGCTGTTTCTTGGCTCTGGTCCATGTGCTTTTACCACTCACGGCAGATATAAACTTGTTGATCGCATTGATCGCGTTAGTGAGCCATCCACACAAAGTCACAATAGCCGGTGTCAGTGCCGAGACGATCGGTGCCGACAATGCCCCCAGTGATGCCTTTAATAGTTCTGTCGCACTCTGCATCTGCGACATCTTGGCATTAAAGTCACTGGAATACTTTGCCATATTCTGCACCCCTGTCTTAAATGCAGAAATCATGGCATTAAAGCCCTTGGTGATCCAATTAAAGATAAGAAGTGACAGAATGATTCCCTTTAGACGAGATAAAAGAGTGGAAAATAAACCGGATGTTTTCTTGGCAGCCTTAGAAACCTTTGATAACTGCTTGTCTGCCAATTCATCATGCTTCTTCTGCAAAACATCCATCTGGTTGTTGCAATCCCGGAGTTGATCTGCATACTTCTTGTACTTATCTGTCTCATTCATATTCTGATAGGCAGTACCTTCCTGCACCATCTGGCTCAAATACTTCTCTGATGCCATAATATCTGCACCAGCATCTTCCAGTTTTCTCTGAATACTATCCCAGGTCGTACCTGATGTTTGCCCTTTTGCAATCATGCTTTCCTGACGTGCCAATAATTTATCAAATTCTGTGTTTGACTTATGCAATGCGTCAGAGACATCTTTAAACTCCTCCGTCGGTACCTTTGCCTGCTCCATCTTGCGCATCTCTGCTTCCAGATCCTGTGCTTTCCGGGCAGTCTTTTCCATACGGTTTTCCAACTGCATCATCTGACTATTCACTTCTTTATTGTCAATTCTGGTTAAAATCCGAACCTCTCCATCATAGCCAGACATATCTCTTACCTCCTAAATTCTTTCAAAACTTCTTCTTCCTCATCCTTTTGCTTTCGCATCTCCGCCATCATCTGATCGTATGCATCAATCTTGGCTTTTTCTTCCTCTGTATATTCTCTTTCCACTTGCTGATCCAGATCATAGATACGTTTCGCGTTTTGGATGGCATCCTTTTCCGTCTTTGACATATTGGCATCTATTTTCTTCTGCCGAATCTCGATCACCTGCATAAAGGACGACATCTTATACGGCATATTCCACAAAAGCCCATTGAACATCCACCAATGCATCTCAATCGTAGACAGCTCAATATGATAGACTTGCAGGAAGTCTGCATAAATGCGCCACTGGTCGATATCATAATCGACCAAGCGACGCGTTGTCTTGGATTTTTCCTCCCGGTCATGAAACCAGCCATTTAAGAACCATATGATACATTCCTGAAGGTCATCCCCTTGCGGGGTCTCTCTGAGTTCTCCTTGTTCATCCTCAAAGAGCAGGCACTCGATCAAGTAGGATTTTTCCGCCTTGCTCAGGTCTGGATCATACTCTAAGATATATACCTGCATACCCACACGAAAGTCTGTATTCACTTCATACCCATTCCACTCACTAGGCAGTGGATCTAGCATGACGTTTATCATCGTCTGGCTCCTCTACGGCGGGTGTTGTGCTTCTTTCTGCTCAACTCCAGTCTCTTGCCAAACAACTTATTCATCACTGGCACAATACCCTCAATAAAATCAACCAGTGCCATCTCATCCGGCACCGTATCCCCATAGATGGAATGCATTGTGTCTTGACCAAACAGGCTATCCAAAGTATCCATGATCTCTTTGATGTATTTCACGCGGATCTGGTTGATTTCTACAGCCTTTGGGATCTGTGCCATGACATCATCTGACTCCGCTACCTCTTTTTCTGCCGGATGCATCTTTTTTGCTTCCGCATCACATCTGGCTGAGATGTTATTTAGGTCATCAATGACCTTTGCAAACTTCTCGATCACCTCAGCATCCGCTACATTGATCCGCAGCACTGCAATCACTTCATCATCCTCATCTTTAATTGCGATTTTCTTAACCCCACTGTCTAATCTGATTTCTTCCATAATTACCATCCTTTCAGAAATAGGGCAGGACTGAAAGGAACCCGCCCTATTATGCTAATTATCCATTAACACCTATTTTGATTTCTGTGTGTTCACACTGGCGGCTTCTACCTTTTCTGCCCAGGTAAATGTTTCGCCAATGGTGATCGTTCCAAGTTGTACGTCACCATTTCCATTGATCTGAATCGTTGCCGTCAGATCGTCACCGCCTGCACCACCAACGGATGACGGACACACAGTTACCGGAACCTTGATACAATCTCCGCTCTTTCCGGTAAGATCCGACTTGAAAAATCTGTAATAGAATGTTTCGCAGTCGGTTCCTGTCGGGAATGTTTTCAACAGGTGGTTTGTAGCCTCCTGCACTTCGTCTGACAAGAAATCTCGCTCCGGTGACATGCTGAAAGCATATCCCTTTACGGAATTGCTGGAATTTTTCATATTGACATAATGTTTCTGCCCTGTGTCAGGTCCCCAATCCTCTGTGATCTCTGAATAACCAGTACCTAATTCCACGATCTTCGACTCCGAAAGCCCTAATAATGGTCCGATGTCTAAAAGTGAAACCATATTTGTTCTATCCATTTTTCTACCTCCTGTAACTGAATTTGAATTGCATATTTATTGCATATGCTGTGTTCTGCATATCCCGGCTATATCCTATAACCGGGCTTGTCCGCTTGATCGCCTCAAATGTGAAATGTTCATCCTGCATCATAAAATAATGTTGCTCCATCCACTTTGCCAGATCATCCAGCATATTCTGACACTCAATACTTCCCCGATTTGATGTCGGAGCACTCTTGAATGCTATCTGTAGTGGCATCTGCGCCACATATGAGCCATCAACATATCTCTTGATGTAATATGCCCCCTGCAAATGAAAAATCCCTATACCGGTCTGCTCTGCTATTCCATTCCATGTCACGGCATCTTCCTGTGACGGATCAACCAGATCACCATATCCCGGATATGCCTGCACCATGGATAGGATGCCTGCATAGGCATTTTCCGCATCTATGGTATCTAACGGTATCCTTTCCTCGCTCACTATTTACCTCCTACTTCAAAATGTGGCAGCACATCCTCGTACCTAGCCACACTTGCCACCTTAAAGATGTTGTCGTACTGCTTGCGCATATACTCAAAGAAGTTTGCCTTATCTGTATCCTGTGATGTCGCATCACCCTCCACAAAGAAATCCTTTCCCTCTGTAAAGGTCATATACTCCTCTGGGTGCTCCTGCCTGGCATATACTAAAGGCGCAAGATACCGCTTTTGTAATACAGCGTCATCCACATACAACTTGGCTGTATCTGCATCCGCCTTATTGCCTTGGCTTACATTGATGCCCTTTGTCACAACAAGATCAACACCGCTTAGGAGCGTTGGATACCAGCATTCTTTCGTGCCATCATAGAATCGATTAAACAGGGTCACTGTCTTGTTATCCCAAAACATCCTCACACCCCCGAATATAAAAGCCCGGTACCGGACAAATGCTCACAGATGGTGTCATAGCACAATCGGCTCTGTGCCACCTTATCATTGAGCACCTTGTCGATCACAGTCTCCGTACTTCCAAAACTAACAGACCGACCACCAGAGGACATAGCGGTTACATTTCCACCCTGTTCGTCTTTCAGGTGTTTGGTCTTATAGTCGATTTCATAAAGCAGATCCGCCAGCGCACACGTGGCTTTCTGGATCTGCTGATCGTATAGTGCAAGCGTCTCTTCCGTGATGTTGCCATAGGTCAGACTGTCTAACTTCTCTGATGCGCGATCATTCCATTTAGGAAAAGAGGATTCCGCAATAGAATCCCCATAGTATTTGTCTGTATAGAACTTATACTCTGTATATCCCATCTTGAAATCCTCTCTTTCTCTTAGCCTCTGGTCTTAATACGTGCAATGTTGATCGCCTTAAGCGGGAAGTATCTGGAATCGCTGGAACTGTTGTTCCATGCAATCTCCCAGTTGTTTCCATCTTCCAACTGCTCGGCAGTCGGTGAAATGATACCGGTATTCTTAAAGGAAATACCATATGGCGCAAACACCTTACGCTGTCTGGAGTAAAGAGTTGACTCTCCACCATTTTTCTTCGGATCTCGATCCATCTCAGAAGGTGTCTTAGTTCCACAGTTTGTGTACTCGATAGCACCCTGACCAAACACATAAGTTGTGTACTCTGTGTATGCTTCGGAAACGAGTTCATAATAATCAGATTCTGATGGATTGCCTGTTGGCGATGCTACTACCGTGTGGCTCTTTGTATAATATGTCTTACCTTCCACAACCTGTGTGTCTGTAGACTTTGCATACACTGCATCCACCTGCTCGGCTGGCATAGTATCATCAACAAGCACAAGACGACCATTTAATGTTGCAAGTGCCATCGGTCTCTCAATTCCCTGTGCATCTGTGTACTTCATGTACTCTAACAACTGCAAGTTCTCCAAATGTGTAGCAACCATAGAATGCATGATCGCCATGGAAAATTTGGCTTTCTTATCGCCAAGAGCCTTCTGCATGCCGTTGTTAAGGGTTGTAGCATCAAAGTTTCCATTTGCATCTCCTGTAACATCGTAGGTGTGTTCTTCCACAAACTTCTTGCCTTCGCCCTTGCTCATACCAAACACACCTTTCATTACAGAAAGGATGGTGTCCTGATCCACATCATCCCAAAATTCTGCAACTTCGCCTGCACCAGCGGAATAGTCATCCCCGGAAATATCAGAATTAAAATCTTTCTCTGTCCATCCCTGTGCACGTCCTACAACAATACGTCCCATTGTGTAATTTCCACGGCTGGTTGATCCGATGTCCGTGTTACCATCATAATTAGAGGTTGTGCCTCCCAATCTCTCCTTGATTGGTGTAATCACATAGTTTCCACCCATCTGATCCGGAAGCATTGCCGCATATTCAGAATGTTCCACGATCGCTCCGGATTTCAAGAGTTCATTCAGTCTTAAATTAGGTGTATTACACACCGCTGCATCAAAGACCTCTCCGTTAAAATTAACTAAATCAAATAATGCCATCTGTTAGTTCTCCTTTCATTTCAGATATGGCGTAATATCCATATCCGGATTCTGGTTTTTCAGTTTCATAAGTTCAGCCATGGAAAGTTTTGTCCCTCCCGGCTGGTCGATATTGGCACCACGAAGTGCAGCACGTTTCCTCTGCTGTGCCTCATAGTCCTTATCATCAATGAGGATGTCCGGCTTATATTTGCCGTCCTCTCCTTTGACAAGTCCATCAAACAGATCTGAAATACTCTTACCTCTGGCTTCGTCTGAATTTAACTTACTAACCAACTGCTCCTTAATAGCATTGGCAGTGATCTCATTCACAAAGTGCTTGTCCTTAAAGAAGTCAGCGACCAGCCCTCCCAGCCTGTCCTTTTCATCCTTTTCAGCACGTTCCTTACGCTCCTTTTCCAAGGTCTCGGTCAACTCGTTGATCTTGGTATTGAGTGCGTCCGCATCCGGAGCATTGTCTTTCAAGGTTTGCAACTCCTTTTCCAGATTTGCCTGCTCCTTAATAAGAGTTTCTTTGTCCTGTTCCAGAGTATTGATCTTCTCTGTCTTTTTCTCCACCTCCAAGGCAGATACAAACTCCCCCGGAAATGCCTTTTCGATTTCTTCTGTCACTTCCACTCCGAGTGACTTCAACTTGTCAATAATGTTCATCCTCTGTTCCTCTCTTTCTTAAAAGTTTTTGATCCGGTCAGCCCGGCACGATAGAGTTGTTATTTGATCCATAACTGGCAGTAACAAAAAAAGCACGCCCAGAACTGGACGCGCCATTTGTGTCCTATAATCGTTCTAGGTTAGCGAACAGATCCCTATTTCTGCCCGGTGCTTTTCTTTTGTTACTATAATTCTAGCATGGTTTTTTACATGATTTGTACCAAAATAAAAGAAGGAGCATTATGCCCCTTCCTTACGTTTTTTCTGGTTCTGATAAGCCGTAGCCCGACCATTTGCCTTTGCTGACTGTTCTCTTTTAAAGCCTGCCACCTTGAGCCGGTCAGCCTTGGTTGACAAGCCATTATCCTTGCAAAATTGCCTGTATCTCTGGTTTTGATTTCTTAATCGGTATGCAATGCGATCATATTGTGGCTGCAAGATTTCTCGGACATCTGTCTCCGCTATACCATCCAACTCCAGTTGCTTGGCTAGAAGTTCTCTCTTGGTCTGTCGGATGGCTCGTTCCATGATCCTCTGCTTCTGTTGATTTTCATATACCGATTGACTTTCATGCACATCAAATTTGGGATTTCCACTTTCGTCTATATATGGATTGCGCAAGGACTTATCCCATGGTCTATGTGAATGTCGGCAGTTATATCCATGCAAGCCCTCCAGATCTACCACTCTGCCTTTTCCGGTTGTCACATCTATATCATATCCGGTAGATACTAATAGGTTGGGAGCATCCGGATCACTCCCAACGATCCTATATACTTTTCCCTGCCAGAAGTCGTGAGACTCCACACCTTCTGGATGTTTATCATTATGTCTCGCTCCCATATGCGCCGAAACAATAACATACCCTATATGATTATCTGCAATATACTTATTGGTCACTGCTGCCGCCGTCTGGTTCATGGAAGTAACGATACAACATCTTACCGCTGCTTCCAATGATCTCTTGGCTCCTGTCGGATAATCAATCATCACACCTCGCTTGGCATATCTATCCAAGACCTCACAGACGGCACTGTTATAGGACTGCACACCGGATGCCACACGAAAGTCCACCTCATTCAATAAATCCAGCAGATCTTTCTGCGACTGCAACATAGTTGTCCGAGTAAGATTGTCAAGTTCTCCATAGGTCTTTTGCAACTCTGCATCCATCGCCAAAATAACCGCATTATTTTGTAGTGATGCCTGTACGTCTCCTAACCTCTGCAAAACTTTCTTATCATCAGAAAATGAAGTCATCGCGCTATCCTGCAACAAGCGTCTGACTTCACTCCTGCTCTTTCCGGTGATCTGGGAAATGCGCTTGACGATCTCTGTGTTATGCAAGCCCATCTGTTGCAGTTTCCACAGTTCACGATCTGTCGTACCCGATACTTCCCCGGACTTCATCAGACGTGCAGCAATATCCCTTATGATCCAATCCTCCAGATCCTGATACATCTCTATTAACTTATCTGATTTCCCATAAAAGTAATCCGGTGTAAGCATCTATCCTTTTCCCACCTCTCTCCTAACAATGTTGGTCCATTCTTCCTTATGTGTCTCCTTGGCTGTCTCAAAACAATGATCTCCCGTACCAGGATAGCCATAATGAAGCGGTCGCCCGGCTGGATATTTCGTCTCATACTTCTTTGCCCATGAACTTCCGTTTTCTGCCAGATACAACTCGCCCATATACTGATAATGTGCATAGGGGGTATTCCACGCAACGACACCACCGCCAAGACCTTTGGGATAGTATGCACTCTCCCGCAATGCTCCTACGTCCATTGGCACATACTCGTTGGTATCATTCAAGACCTGCATATCCAGTTTCTTTTGCGCGTTCCGTAGGTTCTTATCCAGTCTATCGGTATCTAGTGTTATATGTACCGCGCCAACTACCTTATTTCGCTTCATCTCTACTCCTCAGCAAATAAGCCTTCCTGTGCCGCCCTTTCAGCATCACACTCAGCGAACATATCGTCTATCTCTTCATCACTCAATCCTTCATACTCTTTGAGATACCTCCGCTTGCTATAGACACCTTGCAACATCAGTTGATATGCTCTGGTGCGATCCTGCTCAAAGGATGCCAGCAGATCTTTGAAATAAAATACATTCTCACCCGGTACATCATCATCCAGAACATTGACATACCCATTCGGCATATCAAAGAATACATCGCAATATACATCCAGTGCATAGATCAGACTCTTGATCGCCTCTTGCAGATTTTTCCGAATATCATTGATGGTCTCTACCGTCTCACTGTCATCGCTCTCAATCTGTGTTGCCGTAATATTTCCGGTCTTGCGATCCAGAATAAATTGCCCCTGTGAAAAGCCCGCCTTGGTCGAAATCATGGATAAGATAGAATTGATGTCCTTAATACGTTCATCCGTGAGCATAGTAGGTACATGCTCCTGCACAGTGTTTTGAGCATCTATTCCGTTCTTCAATCCCTTAACGAAACGTGGCAATCCTATACGGTTTTTAACACCTGTTTTCGGATCTGTTCGCATCAGCGCATTATCATCTATAAAGGTCATGTGCTGCGAGTCATACCCCTCATCGCCTTTTCTCGTCCATGCCACATCCAGATCCTTTAACTCCTCGATACAGTTAGCAAACATGGACACCCCCTCGGGTGATGTGTAATCGATCGTGTTATTATATGGCATTTTGAAATAGCCAAACAAAGGCTCCTGCACATTTTCGATCACATAGTTTTCTTCGATATTTGCCCATTCTGGGACATCATCTAATTTGATTTTTCTTCCCAGCGCATCCTTTCTGTTCGACTTATATGCCTTGTTTTCCATCGCATATAATGTCTCTGGCTCTTCCTCTGATCCACTGGCAATAAAATGATGGTATTCTAACCGCGTATAATAATCGTCGCCTTTAATCAAACGGCTGATAAAGATAATACCGCGGATATCGCCATTGCTGTTCTTTTCCGTGATGATGTAATTACCAGGCAATATATAATCAATCGCTCCTGCCGGATTGTATGTGCCTGTCGGCTTAAAGATAATTCCACCCAGACCACAGGCATCTTCCACCTTATCACGCAGCGACTTGTCAACCATTGCCTGTATGCACTGATTGATATAATCTGCCCGCTCGCTTCCATGGATATCCACCTTTAGATCAATCGTGGTCTTCTTTGCCGTGTAATAACACAGGAACTTTGCGAAGTTGATGGTACGGATATGTTCTCCTACCCAAAAAGGTCGCCCTTGGATGATATTCTGCCATTGATCCTGTGCAATCTCGACAAGTTCGGACGAGATAATATTGACATCAAATTCACTTTTTACATCTGTCTTAAATAAATTCATGAAAAACTCCTTTACCCTTGCAAATATATTCATCTTCCACCACCTACCTAAATATCATCCTCATAATCGTCATACTCTTCCTCATCGTCTACCTCATCATCATAAAGTCCATTGTTGCGACGGCTCTCCATAATCACACGGTTAAGCCCATAGATCAATGCCATCACACAGTCCTCGCCGAGTGTCGGATATGCATCCGAAAAAGACCCATCCGCCAACTGCTCATGCTCCAGAGTATTCAATTCATGCGCAAGGTGCGGGCATCGTTCTGGATCTACTACAATCTTGGTAGTCTGTTGCAGCCACTCCCAGCAATAATCTCTGCCCTTGCCAGATCCCCAACGTTTCTTTGCGCCGATCACATGAAAGCCCCATTCCTGCATCTCTGCTATGGAGTCGGGTTTTGCAGAATCGGCAATAATCTCAAACGGCATAAATTTCTTTATCTTTCTGGCAAAGGTACTATTCTTGCACTTCTTGGAGAACCTCTCATCAACACAGTACAATGTGTCTGTCTCATCATCATAATATGAAACCTCAAAGGTCTGCGGATGCACAAAGCCAAAGTCCAGACCATAATAGTAAAATGGCATATTGGCTATCTCTATATCTGATATGGTCCTTTCTTCCACATTGTCAAAAATACCTCCACCTGTTCCGGTAACCTCTCCAAGATAGTTATTCCTATAAAACAGAGGCTTTCTGACTTTAAAATCCTCCGCACGCTCAAAAAATCGTTCACCCAGCCACTTGACCGGAACATTGTAGTAATAACTGTGGCATATCCTGGTATGCGGCTTGGTCTTACATTCTTCCACATACTGGTTCATGAAGTTGTTTTTTGACTTCGGCGGGTTGAATATCTTAATATCCAGTGCCGGTGTGTCGGATCGTAGGAATGTATCTTCGATATTATCCATCTGCTCCACTCCTGCCATCTCGTCGCATTCCTCATGTATCAGCATTTTCACATAGCCAAAAGGAACATTGAAAGATTTTAGGGAGATTGGCTTGTCCGCACCCACAAACATAACCATCTGTCCTGTCGGCTGATAAATGGCACACATCGGAGATTTTCTAAACTTCCAATTCTCCAGATCATCATATCGAATCACTGTTTTCATAAACTGGTTATAGACGGAACTCCGTAGATCCGTCTTGTAGCGTCTGGTATATACCACATGTGCTTGATTGTCCTGTCTGATTGTCTCATATGCCAAATTGCTCCAAAAGTTCGACTTGATAGATCCTCGTCCCCCCTTAGATATGATTTCATGGACATCTATTTCACCTTCAAACGTTTCATGCACTGTGCGGTAAATATCCACAAAGTCAGATGTGATGTCTGTGATCGGGATCGTCCATTTTGCGCTCTTGGCACGTTCCTCTTTCTCTAATTCTCTTTCGTCTTTTTCCTCCTGCTTTTCTACAAGTGTAGTCACAGCATTAAAAGCCCGACTATCGCCACGCATTGCCGACTTGATCTGTCCTGCCATCATAGCCGCCGCCACTGTCACATCCTCATCCGCCATGCCGCTGCACATGTTCTTTATCTGCTCTTTTGTATTTCCATTGATCTCTGCATTCAGCATCATTGTGGCAAGTTGAGACATTGTTTTCTTGGCTCTGCGGACTTCTGCTGATCTCTTGGCTCCCTTCTTGGAGTCCTCTTGGGTAAACTTATATTCGCACGGTCTTAAGTTCTGCTCATTTGCCACACATCTTCACATCCTTTCTGCAATAAAAAAAGATACCGCATCCTAATAAGGATATGGTATCTCTTAAGCAAATGTCCGGATTTCAACCGGAGCCTCCTCCATCAAGGCGTACTCACAGGCTATACTACTTATGCTTAAGGTAATTATACCATATCTTTTTTACTCTTTCCACCATAGCCTCCTCTTTTGTGGAAAGATTTGTTGCGCCTTTCTTCCCATCATTTTCCTTGTGATAATACCCATGATGCACATGTGGCTTCATCTTTGCATGACTATGATCTAAATCTATCTGCTTCGTTCTTTTGTTCTCAGTGTCATAGTATGTAATTCTTAAAATATCATTTCCACCGACTGTGACATATACCCGACCTCTTGTCCGTGTCTCAAATAGACTTTCTGGATGGTCCGTCTTGGCTTTTACAAATGTAATGTTTCCATCCCTTAATACTGTCTGATACTGACTGCCATATGGTTTACCCTTATCACTTATACCACTGCTTGCTCCTCTGCCTCCCATTAAGCATCATCCCTTGATCTCAATCTCTCCACCAATTTCCTTTACCTTGCTTGATGGATTCATAAAGTATTCATATGGCATTTTCTTCTGTCCGCCTTTCTTCATAATAACGAAGCCACAGGCTTCTCCGCCAATGGTTTCCCCTGCTGTATTATCAAAGAAGAAATATGCATCCTGGTATTCCTGATAGCAATTACACTGCGGATCTATTTCCTTTGCCCTCTTAATTGCATCCTCAACCGTCACAATATCTTTTCTCATGTCAATACCTCCGTTTTACTTTCTACGCTTTCGTACCATTTTCGTTACATCTCCGTTAAGAGCCAAGTTGTCAGATCTCATAATCTGCACATTACTTTTAACAACATGGTTAAATACCTTCTTAGGATCGTACCGGATACCAACCTGAGCATCATAGTAATGCAATTTGCCATTACGGTACTCCACATTAAACACATGACCAGATGTCTTATTGTAGTTCACTCTTACAATACCACGAGATCCCTCACCCCAGCCTTTCATCTTCTGGGTGATCTTCTCATTAACCTTTGCCGTTGTCCCTGCTCCTACTGACTCTAACTTAGCATTTTTAAAGGCTTTCGTCCAATTATTCCCTTTTGGGTATGGATCACTCTTATATGTACTCTCAGCCTCTACCTTATATCCTCTTCGATTTAACTCATAAGCAACAACACACCTCTGACAGTTTTCACTATAATCAGCATATTCGCTATTGATATTAGGATTTACCTTCTTGATTGCAACACCAGCCTGCACCGGCTTACCCTTTTCGCCTACCTGTCCTCTGATAGATGCCGTCGGCGGCACCTGTGGCGTGCCAGGTTGTCCGTACTTTTTCTCTGGATTTTTTCCACCTCCACTTGGTCCATCGTGAAGATCTCCGCTTGCTCCTCGTCTTCCCACTTTCCTCTCCTTATCCGCTTATGCCTCACTTAGTCTTTCTGTATTATGATTATTTATATACACAACATGGATATTGCCAAAATCATAACCAATATCACCACCATATACGATGATGTTCTTTGGCTCTAATTGCCGGATTGCTTCATCCATTCCGGCAACCCAAATGTCTCTTGCATCATCGTCCTGCTTTACTCCAATCGTTGAAACGGATACCGTTCCGCCACGCTCTATGCCATCAAAAGCAAATGGATAGGTATTTTCCTTGCACCACTGGAGCGTCGGAATTACGGTAATTCCATAATCCTGCATGATCTGACCAACCATCTTGCTCCTATATACATTCCACATCTGCATTGGCAGCGGCATTTCTGTATAGAGACTAAAGTCCGGAGTCAAGACACAATCAAACTGCTTTAAAATGTCCATGTAATCATGTGGCGCACTCCATATCCTCTCAAATTGGTAATCGTCGATGTAAAAATGTATGCCCTTTTGAAAATCCTTAGATGTCTTAGCATAATTAAAGCCCAGCAGATCCTCCGGGATATGATCGCACTTTTTGATGATCGGCATCTGCCACTTATCCGTCAGCCGCCGCTGATCGACATCATAGAGATTGTATGCTTCAAAGGTTCTTTCGCGCTCATCTCCGTAATATGACGTATCGTCCCTATCAGTATCCTCCATATCGTCAAGGAAATCCGGGACCTCAAAACCGAAGTCTGACATATCAATATCTAAAATATTATCTAACTCCTCTGCCAAAAGAGAAAAATCCCATTCAGAGGCTTCCGCCACTTTATTATCAGCCAGTCGATACGCGCGGATCTGCTCCTCTGTTAGCGATGTAGCCAGCACACATGGCACAGACTTCAATTTCAGTTTCTTTGCGGCTGCATACCTGGTATGACCGCATACAATCACATTGTCCCTGTCTAATACAAGCGGCTGCTGGAAACCAAATTGACGTATGGACTCTGCTACCTTTTCCACCGCCTTTGCATTGTTTCTTGGGTTCCTCTGATATGGTTTTATATTTGATAGATTGATATTCACAACTTCCATAGCGTTCTCCTATAGTTATATTTTAAGGTATGTGGAAGATGTATTTGTACCAAATTTGGAGTTGAAAATAAGCACCCACACAAGGTGCTTATCCCCATTTCATCACATACTGACCATTCTTTTCTTCCTCGATCCGTCCAAGTCTCTGCTCTATAATTCGACAGGCGACTCTTTTTCTACGATAGAAGTTAGTCCTGCTGATCGGGAGGATGCCATGATGGGCTTCCAGCATATCGTATGATATTCCTGTCATAATAGACTCGGTCAATTCCGACGCTATGAACGGATCAACTCTCTGACATATGATATACACTTCGTTTTCTTCCAAAAGACACTCCTCCTTTCAGCATCAAAAGTAACCAATTAGTCTACGTCCTCTTTTCCTTCCCAGTCCATGCAACTATCGTTAAAATCCGTCCAGTCTGCCACATTCTCGCTTTCCGCATTGCAGCATACCCAGTCATCTGTTTCCTTGTCGTACTGATGGTATGCACACGTTCCACAACATTTATCCATTTACTCCACCTGCCTTTACAACCTCTATTATGTCCGATAACATCCCAGTGCAATTAAACTGTTCCATCTCGTCTGTCAGTTCTTCCAACTGCTTCACAACCTTGTCTGGGTCATAGGCGGTCGGATGCGCATCAATAACAGAGGAAATGCGCAAGAAATCTAAGCAATCCATGTCTTCGTTCTTTGAAATTGCTTCTTCTAAAGCCGTTTTTATTTTATCCGCATCAATCAATCTTCCCATCGTCCGCCCTCCTGTTCCATACTTCCCTTGCATTTTCCTGTGCGTCCATCTTGTTATCAAAATCTTCGATTTTTACATATGGACCAGCACTTCCGCATTTACCACATATAATCTTGTAACCCTTGCTTCCCATCTTTCTCGCGCCTACTCTGCGATCATGGCAACCACAGAACGGGCATGGTTTAAGTTCTTCACTCATTCTTCATCACTCCAATCAAATTCAATTTCTTCCGAACTGTCTACCCCTAACTGCTCGCACTTCGCTCTGGTAGATGTACCGCCGGAATGGTGCGTACACAAAAGGAACAATTCTTGTACAATGCGGAAGTATGACTTTTTAAAGCAAAATCTCTCTTCCTCGTCAAGTTTCTCGATTGCATCCTCTCCATGTTGCCATCTGTACCATTTTGCAAATTCATTAACCATTTCCTGCATAAGGCTGATACAGCATTCAAGAATGCGTTTTTCATCGTGGCTTTCCAATTCCTTGTTGGCACTGTTCTGCTTTTCCATAGCCGCCCGGCATTCTTCCGGTGTGCCGATTGCACGGTACTGTTGCACCTCTTCCAGTGCCTTGATTGCTGTATCATAAGCACTGTTCAAATCTTCTACCTTCTGCACAATATCACATTTCGCGCAATTTCGGTCACAATTACGATTTATGCACTGTTTTTCAATTTTCAAAAATGCTTTTGCTTCATTCTCCGTCATGGCTATCCTCCATTTCTGCCAGCTTGGCTTCGGCTTCCGCTCTGGTAAGAAATACCGACTTTCCAAATTCCATTACATCAATTTGACCAGATAAAGTTTTATCATTTGATTCATAATTGCAAAACAGTATAACTTCTCCATCTTCAAAACAATCCAAATGAAAGTCTTTAACTGTAAATTCGTCTATATCTTTTCCAAATCCTGCAAAATCAAGAAAAATTTTATCTCCCACCTTGCAAGGCAATTTGATAACTCTACCCTGCTCCTCTAAGTCCTCGTATTCTGCAAGTTTTCTAAGGGCTTCCTCTACTTGGTGTGAATCCATTTCATAAGGCTTTAGCCGTAGTTTTTCTCCTTTGAAATATGCCACTCCTTCTCCGTTCCTAATGGTCAATCTATCCATCTCTGTACCTCCATCTTTTAGTTTATCCATCACTTCTGGATAAATCTTCTTTAATGTATTCTTCCAACTGTTCTTCAAATTCGCCCAAGGATGTTAGTTCAACAATTTCCTCTCCATCTTCCAAAAATGATAGCAACTCTTCCTTTAATGTCTCTGCATCCAATTTCTCTAAAAATTCCATGTCAGTTCTCCTCTCTATCTTTTAGTTTATTTTCATCTATAAAACGCTCACTTCTTTGAACACTTCAAATATTTTTGGTGATTGTATTGCAAACCAATCAACCATTTCCTCATTTTTTGTCCATGCCCCCTCGTAGCAATTTGACGAATCAGATAATCCGCTTTCATTCAAAAATGCGTGTATGAGTTCATGACGTAATGTCTTTTTCCAATATGTTTCCCGCGCCTTTTCATCCATGCCAGTAAAATACTTTTCCTCCGACATATCAGCAACAACGATCAATTTATCTTCCTCTCCGCAGTATCCGGCAAGCCTGTTTTTTTCTAAATAACTATCCTCTGATACCTTGTGAGTTTCAATCGTGTATTTTGTTCCCAAAATATTTACTTTCGACTTCATTTTTTCCACCTCTCTGACTTTTAGTTTTCGTTACCTCTCGGCTCTTCACATGGCTCAAATTCAATCACCCAGACCCACGGATTCGCATTCCATCCGTAGCGGTCAAGGTCAGATTTCTTGATGGTGGAATCCCACAACCACGCAAATTGTTCCTTTGCAATCCCATACTCTGAATCTACTTCTGTTCCATAATTTTTTTCACTGTACCCTATATCTTCGTAGAAAAGATTTCCAACACCTTCATTTTTAGCGTCCTTTGGAGTTATGTCCTGCAACTGCTCCACCCGCACATTTGTAACCTTAATCCAAATGCGTGCTGCTTCTTTTGGCATGTGGATGGACGGGTGCCACTTCGCATCTCCGCTTATTTCATCGGTTGCTCTATACATATAGCATCCATAACTATGCTTATCTAAAACGTTTTTTTGTGGTTCCTTGGGGCAAAGTCCTCTTTCGTCTCCCTCACAGTTCCAACACTCAAAACGTTCCCATGTTTCTCTCACATACAATATATCGCCTGGCTTATATGGGGCTTTTCTAATACACGGTTCATTATTTTCGTTATATAGCATAAATCCATCCTTGGTATAACCAGTCCATGCTGGATTCTGCCCTGGCAGAAACTTTACTAACCTCCTAGTGCATGTCTTTCTTCCTCCCAAAATGGCTTCTACCATTTCCGTGTTGAAAAGTATCGGTTTTACGCTCTTCTTCATTACTCCTCCGATCTTTCTTTTGCACTTTCAACAATCTTCCAAAATTCACTGGCTTTCATTTCTTGGAATGCTTCGGTATTGCTTAACTCCCAGTCGCGATCAATCTGATAACTGCCATAAACCACGCCATCCAGGTCAAACATTCTGGATCGAAATCGGTTCTGAAAGCCTTCAGAAGACTCTCCTATCATGTGCACCATTATCCAAGTTGGCTTGCTCGGTGTTTCCAGATTATTCTCCTTACAAATGGCTATCCATTCTTTTGCCATTTTAGAATTTGCTCTGAACAAACCATCTGTCCCCTTTTTAATCTGCGAACCAAATTTCTCGAGATCCGATTTAGTCGCCACAATTCCCAACTCTCTAGTAGATGGATAATACCCATCTGCTTCTATCCCATGCTTTTCTGCAAAATTTTTGAAGCATTCATTCATAGCCTGCAGCATCTCCTTGTATTTTTCATACTCACCGATTAGTCTCTGGTCCTTTACAACAAAAAATCTTTCCATCTTCTTACTCCTTTCTACTGTCCACTTCTCACCATACAAAACAACAACTCTATTGCTGATTTTGATCTATCCCTGCAATTACAAGGGATCATGTTTTCTAACTTCCACTGGATATCCTCTGAAATCGGTGTAGGGTCTTCAAACTCATCAACCTTATCTCGCAGGACTGGTACCGCCACATAAATTCCAAAGTTTCTTTTCGACTCTGGATTTGTTTGCATCAAATGTCGCATGAAATTTCCGTTATTAAGATCTGGCAAGATATCCTTATAACATTGCATAGTCGTAACTATATAATTTTTTTCACCGTAGAAATTCAAACCATTTCCACTAAAAACATCCTCTCTGCAACTCTTGATCTCGTAGCAAACAAATATCCCTTTTTCTAATCCACTGATCGAATATTGATTTTCTGGGATAAACTGCATGAAGTCCACTCTTCCACCTTTTCCAGTCGCCGTAAACGGATCTATACTGACTTCACTCGCCCAGTATTTTCCCATCCCACTAAACTTGCTCTGAATCAGTGTCCTTCCTAGCATTTTCGTTATGTCTTTTCTGTTCATCTCTTATGGCTCATCCTCCACTTCAATCTTCAAATACTTCATAGGACTTCTTTTCTCTCCCCGGTATGCTCTTTTATCTTCCGCTCCATATCCATGGCTGATCGTTGACGCAACCGTTGATCTGGACTTTCCGAGAACATCTGCCAACTTCTGGCAAGATGTTTCGACGGCTATCGGCAACTCATAATCATCATTTGTTACCGCCATAAATAATGTCATAGTCTCCCTCCTGTCCTCTGCTATGCAAATCGAAGTTGCCCACCTTCATCCGGTAGAATCTTCATGTTCGGTGTCCTTTTGCACTTGCATATCTCCGGCAAATTGGCATGTACTAATGCTGCTGGAATTGGTGGACATACTGCGTTCCCACATCTTCGGACCTGTTCACTTCTTGGATATGTTTTTCCGGTGTAGTCATGATCAATGATGTAATCATCTGGAAATCCTTGGCAGCCATACAACTCTCTTGGTTCCAACATTCTCAGCCCAATATCCACAATCTGATAGTCCACACCATTGATCGTCACCAAGCCAAACCTATCCTGTGCCGTCACTGTATCCAACGGAGCCTTTATGTCTTGTCCTGTTCCCTGCCCATAATATTTAATTAAAAATGCTCTTACTTCTCCGAAATGTCCGTCACCGGCAGTAATGGTCGGAATAGGGTCACGCATATCTCTTCCATCACAATGATTATTCATTTGGATGAGATTTGCAGTAACTACGCTGTTATGATCCCAGGCAGTTACTGTTGGCAATGGATTTTTCATATCTTCTCCTGCACCTGTATAACCTCCGTCGTAATATTTGTGCAAAAAAGATGTGACCAGTCCGTACCGATTTGATCCATCTACTGTCATAATCGGATCTTTAATCGTCTGCCCCCGGACTTCTCCCTGCGCTGTCTCGGAATGATACTGGATCAACGTGGGACTGATAAGGCAATGCTCATTCTTACTCACAATGGTTGTAAGCGGTTCTCGAACATCCTTGCTTCTATCTTCTGAAAAACCAGTCTGACCAATCTGCACCACATATGGCTCCACAATCCCATACCCATGCTTTCCGGTTATGGTCGGCATCGGTTCCCGAATATCGTTCGGTCTCCGTTCGCCACCATGATTACATTGGATAATAAACGGTTCCGGATTGTTTAATACAAATTTTTTCAAGCCCCTTGCTATCCGCTCCATCGTCTTCGGAGCCAGTGGACGCACCGCCCGGATGCCGTACTTCTCCTTGATTTCTTCCGATGTTTCAAAGATACTTGGGCATGGACGACTAAAATCAATCTGGGTGTACGCTCCCACATATGGCTTGCGTAGCCCATTTTTAACCTCTTCACTGTCTGCCGGTCCATGTGTGGGCTCCGGCCATACAATCGGCTTGCCGTCACATCTGGCAATCATAAAAAACCTTTTGCGCATAGTCGGTGCGCCGTAATCCGCTGCCACAAGTTCGCGAAACTCTACTTGATACCCAAGATCTTGTAACTGGCTTACAAATTTCTTAAATGTAACGCCCTGCTTTGCCTTGATAGGTCTATGTGACCGATTCAGAGGTCCCCACGTTTTAAATTCCTCCACATTCTCCAACATAATTACCCGCGGTCTGACAAGCCCCGCCCACCGACAGGCTACCCATGCAAGACCTCTAATGTTTTTATCTTTAGGTTTTCCACCTTTTGCCTTACTGAAATGCTTGCAATCCGGCGAAAACCAGGCAAGCGCTACAGGATGTCCTTTACATGCTTTAACCGGATCTACCGCCCAGACATTTTCACAATAGTGTCTGGTATATGGATGATTTGCCTTATGCATCTTGATAGCCTCTGGATCATGGTTAATGGCTATGTCTACGCTATAGCCGGTAGCCAGTTCTATCCCGGTAGAAGCACCGCCACCGCCGGCAAAGTTGTCTACGATCAATTCTCCATCAATCATCTCCCACCTCACATTGCTTCCGGAAACAGATCAAACAGAGTCGGCATATCTACCTCACTCTCTGCTGCTTCCAGATACCCAACACCATCTCTAAAGTAATCCGGGTTAAGTTCACACCCTTTGCCATAGCGATGCATCTTGACCGCCGTCATCGGTACAGTCATCAGTCCGCCGAACGGATCATAGACCACATCCCCCTCATTGCTATAGCGGTTGATGATACGCTCCACAATATCCAACTGCAAAGGACATACATGCATCTGGGCACGTCTGCGGCTCTGTGTAGTGTTCAACGTCCGCATCCTGTTGATGTCATCCCATACTTCCAACTGGTTCCATGATCCTGGTGCCACTACCATAAAGGTTGCCGGCAGTCTGTCCTCGGTATCTAACTTCTTGGCAAGTGCAACGTGTTCGTCGTAGTTATATACCGTGTCCCTGCTATATTCCCGGTAGACCGCCTGCAAGGTATCAACCGATGCGTTCTGCAAATCTTCTTTGCTGATAAGGCAGTCACCGGAACTTCTCCAGTATGCGTGAGCGTCAATCTGCCACTGCGCTCTTGTATAGTCCTCTTTGCTTTTCTTGACCGGTGTATCTGCATATGCCGTGGATCTATCTGTTGGAAGTTTGCGGAATAACAGGATATACTCCGGGCACCCGACTCCCATCTTAGATCCGTCCTTACACTGCTCCGACCAGCCTAAGCGGTAGGTCTGATTGTTCTCCCTTACCACATCCGTCACTACTGTAATCATGCCGAAATACTGAAATCCATGCTTCATATAGTGCTCGATGCATACCGCATGAAACGGCTCGATCGTCGGCATCCCTGTCCCGGTCGCATTGCCAAACAGCACTCTGTCTTTGACATGAATGGCTGCAACTCTTCCCGGCTTTAATACCCGGAGCAGTTCCGGTGTCAGATAGTCCATCTGCTCAAAAAACCTGTCTGTGTTCTGGTTGTGCCCGAAGTCGTTGTAATTTGCCGAATACTCATAATGATTTCCAAATGGTATCGACGTATGGATCAGATCCACACTGTTATCTTCCATGGCGCGTGTCTCTTCCACACAATCACCATACACCGCTGTATAATGTGCTCCCTGCACTGTCCTTTCTTCTCTTGTACCTTCCACACCCATCTTCCTTTCCAGCCTCTCAGCCTTATTTGCTGCATTTAGTCCATATTTCTTCACAATGGCGATCATCTTATCCACCATGTGATTATGATTTTTCCATTTCTCCATCAGCGCATCCTTGATGGCTTTCTCGTTCTCCATGTAAATGATGTCGATCACTACGGTATCCTGTTGCAGAAAACGATAGCACCGATGCACTGCCTGGATAAAATCGTTAAATTCATAATCGATCCCCAGAAAGATCTCCCAGTGGCAATGCCTCTGAAAGTTACATCCAGATCCGGACAAGGACTTTTTGGTTGCAAACAGTCTCATCCTGCCCTCGGAGAAATCGATCACCCGTTTTTCCCTAAGGTCATAGTCCATTGATCCGTAAATATCTACCACGTCCGGCATGGCTTTCTTGATCGCGTGCCGCTCTGCTTCCAGATCATGCCACAACAGGAAGTTGTCTTCCGGTGATGCATCCACGATCTCTTTCATCTTCTCCACACGCTTGTCAATACTCTCACGCTTTACCTGTGCCGCCTCTTTCAGACCTTCCGCAGCCTCTTGGAAAAGTTGCATCTGACCATCTTTTTCCATGGCATCGCCGTAATGGATTGGGATCTCATGCCAACGGACTTCCAATGGTGGCAGATCATAGCCCTCATCCGAATATTCGGGGTTCAGATCTGATGGCTTTGTGATAAACAATGCCCATGATGAAATCCATAGCCAAAACTCATCTTCCATGTTTGGGTATAAGGTCAAATGGTTTGCCTTGGTACTGTCTCTTTGGAAGAACCGGGTCAATGCCTGTCCGGTATCCATGACTTCCAGATAGCCGGCATAATGGATCAGTTCCTTGTACTTGTTCGGGCTTGGTGTAGCCGTTGCCACCAACTTATACGGCACATTCTTAAACTTATCCAGAAACGTCTGATAGGTCTTACTGCCAAAAGACCGCAATACGCTGGCTTCATCCAGTGACGTTGCCACGAAATATGACGGATCTATATCACCGTCTCGCACACGCTCATAATTTGTCAGCACGATCTGGCTATCACATGCCTTGACCTCATCCATTGTCCTGCAATAGATCGGTCGCTCATACCCAAGGATCTCTACTGCATCCCGGGTAAACTCCTGCTTTACTCCAAGCGGTAACACGATCAAAGCACGTCCCTTTTCATGCTCCGCTGCCAAATGGCAAAACTCCAATTCCTGCACCGTCTTTCCAAGTCCAAAAGACTCAAACAATGCTCTCCTGCCACCTTTTAATGCCCACATAACAGCATCTCTCTGATGTGGCTTTAATATTTTATTTACTTTTTCTGGCTCTATAACAAATCCACTGTCTGTTGCAAGTTCTATCTTCGATTCTAAAAACTCCTGATATGTCATACACTCCTACTTTCTCAACAATGCCTGTTCCAGATCGTCATAATACGCATCATCATGTTCCCGCTCATCAAAGTTGCGGAAACGGTTCTTTGAACCACTAACAGGCTTATCTCTTTCTCTCAGCGCCTTACGATGCCATCCCCGGACCAGTCCCTGCCAATCGCGGATTGGCTCATCCCCTTTCATCCAATCCGGTGCATATGTCTTAAAAAATTCTTCTGGATTAACAACAAGGTTATTTTCTTTGCAATAACTCTTGACATCCTCAAGAGTTGGTGGTATCACGCGCGCGCCTGCGCCCGGCGCTAATATATATATATTCTTTTCTTTCTTTCCCTTCTTGTGTTGTGCTGGGTTAGTTGCTGGGTTAGTTGCTGGATTTGGTGCTTGCTTAGTTGCTGGGTTAGTTGCTGGGTCACTTTCACCACAATCTTGATAAACGCTGTAATTTAGCACCTTTACAATGGTTTTCCTGTTGCTGGTTGTGTAGTCTATCATGTTGTCGGCTTTTAACAGATCAAGATATCTCTTTACTGTTTCTCGGTTCACATTCCATCTCTCTGCTAGTTTTACTTGGCTGGTCACAAATGAACCTCTTTCCAGTACAACAATTTCATTTCCACAACGAATGCGTTTATCTTCATATCCTGCAAGCATTATCAAATCTATCCACCATTTCAGATATTTGGGTTCTTCCCATATCCAACTCTTACGGATGCCTCTGCTTATCTTTATCCAATTACCACTCACTAGATCTCCTTAATCCGTATATGATGCATATAGAGCATCAACTTACGCTTAATGATATATTCCTTGGTTCTAAACCCTTTTGTGTCCTCCACGACCACCTCGCCGTTCTGGTAATAGACAAAATCAGCAATATATGTGCATTCTCTTTCCAGCACTTTTCCGGGCTTGTTTTTGCCCTTATTTTCGCCCCTGGTATAGATCTCATCACACCACTCACGCTGCGCCGGAATAAGCACGTATCTGACCTGTCTACGCAGTCCAGAGATTGCTCCTGCCTTTTGTAACAAAAGCAGTTCTTCATATCGGCTGGCTTCCTTCTTAGAATCAAAAACCATACCATCTACTTCAATTTTCCTGTTGTTATATTTTCTGTATCTTCTCATCGTATCTCCTAGTTAAAAGGCAACTCTTCCTCGATGTTATCCGGGATATTCATAAAGCCTCCCTCGTCCGGCACATCACCGATTGGCGGTTCCTGTCTTGCTCCGTTCTGTGCACTCTTACTTTCTGCAAACTCAATGGAGTGTGCCAAAATCTGATTCTGGTAGACCATCTGTCCGTCTTTCCCGGTGTAATTATTGTTTCTGATCTCACCTTCCAGTAAGATCTTGGTTCCCTTTTTCAGATACCTCTCTGCAAATTCTCCCTGCTTGCCAAGGGCAGTGATGCGAAAGAAGTCTGCATCTGGATCTCCATCCCTCTTAAATCTCCGATCCACGGCAATTCTAAAATTTGCCACTGCGGTGTCATTATTGGCACCGCCATATCTTACTTCCGGATCAGCACACAGCCGCCCCATCATAATCAGTTTGTTCATGCTCTACCTCCTACAAATAGTTCTTTCCGAACTCAGCCATGAACTTCTCATGACCATATACTTTTTCAAATTCCTGCTGCGCCATTTGCTTTATCCTCCGATCCAGCGACGGATTGAAATGTACGCCATTATTTCCGGTATGACAGTTGTAACAAAGCCACAACTTCATGCCCCATTTTTCCGATTTTGCCCGGTTAGCCGTTCCGTAAAACACATGATGGCAAGCCAGATCGTGCGTCGAACGGCATACCCAGCATTCCTTTTTATCCTGTAATATGCTTTTCATGCTTTGCCTCTTTCTTCTGCAACTGATCCATCATCCGATCAAGTTCTTCCGGCGGCAAGGTTTCTATCCCCTGTTCCTTAGCCTCTGCGACCGAACCATCGATCAATATGCTCATTTCCCTAGAGTCATAAGTGTGACTGCCGCGGTAGACCTTATAGAAGAAAACTTCCTTTCCGTGTTCTTCCGCAGCCTTAACACAGATCGTGTGTAAGGTTTCAAGTTCATTCATATATTCAACCGGAGCATTTGTCTTATAGATCATAGGCTCGCCGTCTATCATCTCCACCTGTCCGTATCGAGTAATCAATATGTTCTTGCAATATGCCTTGGATATCCGCCGCACATCTGCGATTTTTCCGACCAGTACATGAAAATATGCGTTTGCATCCAGACTTCTCTTACTGGTCCATTTCGTGATCTTGATCTTCAACTTTTCGATTGCTTTCAGATGGTCTATCTGGCTCTCCACCACCGACGGCTCGTTGATCTCAAGGGTCAGCAGGAACTTCCCTGTGACCCAATCCTTCGACAATGAAACAATCTTTCCGCTTACATCCATCAACTAGCCTCTTTTTCCTTGGATTTCTTGTACCAGAATTCCACCTGCTCAATGATCTTGTCTGCCATTTTGGCGGTAATTTCACTGGTACTCTTGAAATGGTACATATCCTTCAACTTGTTCCAAATATCAGCCTCCTGCACATTCTCACACATATCAGCGTAGGCACTGACAAACTCATTCATCTTATGCAACTGATCTGTGGTTGCTGGAACAAACGACGGCTCCTGTTGTAAAGGCTTGATTGGATCTGGTGTATCGGCATCCGGATCTTGCATTTCTTCTGTCGGGATGCAGAATACCTGAAAGCAGGCATACTTAAATGCAATGGACATTGCCTTATTTGTCGCCTTATCTCCACTATCCATACCCTCTCCGATTGTTGTTGCCTTAATGAAAGAGCCATCTTCCGCATAGAAGGTAAAACAGATTTTACAGATGGAGTAAAACAGAGTGCCGCCTTTATTTGTCTGTCTCTCAGTTCTCTGCTGTTCCAATACTTCCGGAACTACAAACACATGATTCTTTACCAGAGCGGGATTAATTGCATTCATAACGGCATCAATACCGCGGTACATAAAGCCTTGTGTCTTGTTTTTATCGTTCTTTCCAACTGCTCCTATATCTTCCATACACTTAGATATGGCTTCATAAATATTCATCTTCTTTGCGGTCTCTGCCATTACTGCACCCTCCTATACTCGATACCATACTCACGCATAGCGGACTCTAACTGTGCGATTTGGAACGCATCCGCTTTGATCTCATACCTGGCATTAAAAGTTGTGTCTCCTGGATAGACATTATCAACACTTGCCGCTTTTACCTCTTGTGCTGATGTAATATCAGCAACCACATGATTTTCAACTTTCTCCAATACTTCCTGTGCCTTACGTTCTTCCATCTCGGCTTTACGCTTGGCATCTTCTTCCTTCCGGCGCAGAATTTCTTCTTTCTGTTTCTGATACTGGTTCATTGTAGAAATGGCATCTGCCAGTTCCAATGATCTTGCATATGCCGCAATGCCTTTATCTTCAAATTCAGATCCCATGCTCCGGATCATTGCCAGGTCCTTTTCTGTATGTTCCACACGCTCCATAATCTCCTCATTGATCGCTTTCATGGAGGTTGTAGCATTCTCCCACTTGCTGTTGTAAATGCGTGAAAGCGGCAAATACTCTTTTACGTCTTCATGCTCCTGCATAATGCCATCATAGGTATCTGTAATAAGAGCCTTGCGTTCCTCAATGCGCTTCTGCTCAAACTCCTTGATCTGACCGTCGATATAATCGATAGGTTCATCAATAAGGCTCATCAGTTCCTTTGCCTGCGTCTCAAAATCCTCGTAAGGAGCCATATAACGCTTTTTGACTTCAATCTTTCTTGCATTGACCTCCTTCTTTAACTTGCGAAGATCGGCTACCGTTGCCTTTGCTTCTTTCTTGGTTTCCTCCGTAAAGACCATATGCTTGTACTCTTCCAGTCCAGCCGCAATATGCTTCTTAATAACTTCGATATTTGTTACGATACTTCCATTTTCTGTTGATACTAATAACTCAATTTCCTGCATTTCAATACCTCTACTTTCATTGTCATTTGCCCGAACTGATCGCTCTCTATCAGTTCAGCCAACAGATCTTCTTTCTTCTGTTTCTGATCCCGACACTCGCATTTTTCGCTGGGATCAAGATTGCACCCACAATAAGGGCATTCCCTAAAAAACATGATCGCCACCTACTTTACATAGCCATCTTTGGTCATCCGATGTCTCATTTCATTGACTATCTCTTGGATGGATGCTTTGCCCTCCTTGTCGATATACGCACTCATAGTCTCCATCTGTGCATCCTTCTTGTACTCGCCGTCGCAGATGGTTGTAAACACACTCGCCGCGCCATCCGCACAGCAGCATATGTTGATGGCGATATCTCCCTGCTCACTGGCATCCATGGCAAGGTCTAAGATCCTGTGTAGTTTGTATCTCGTCTTTTCATTCATTGCTTGTCCTCTCTAAAAAATCCTTTCTAATGTCTTTCCATGCCTCAGTTTCACACTCCCAGCAAAACCACCGGTCGTTGAAACTGATCGCTTTATCCTCCCAGATCACACCGCCACATATCGCGCAGTGTGGTCTGCTGTCCTCCGATCGGTCATTGATTCGATCGTGTGCTTCCTGCATCTGATATGGCTCTTGCATCTGTTTACTTCCTCCGTTATAATGAAATTGGTTTATTTGAAAGTTGCACTGCTTTGTCAGTGCTTCTTTTATTTTGGGGAAGGATCATACTCTGCATCTGCCATCTCCCTTTCTACGTGTCGCAGAACCTCTATGTCTCGCGCCTGCTCCACTTGCATATCTTCCATGACTGCAATGCCCTGTCCGATATTCCGTTTTATGTTCGGGACCATATCTTTGGATAGGCACACGATCCAGATAACACCCCAGAAAATCACCGCGAACGCTATCGCTAACATCAGATCCTCGAACCATCCTTTACGCACTTTTCTGTTTCACTCCCTTCTTCAACCGATACTCCGTGAACTTACTTTTTTGTCCGTATCGGTTCACTTCTTATCTGGTGATCCGCTCAAACTCATATCCACTTTCTTTCAGATCATGGATACGGCTTGCCAGCCGATACACTCCTAATTTTTCCATTGCCTCTTTTGAGGTAATGCCTACGTGACTATCCAGGTAGTCAACGATCCGTTCACACTGCGTCATCTTCCACCTCCTCCGGTACAACCATCGCCAATGCCTTTTGCAGATTGAACGGCGGCACGTACTTCCGCGCGTTCTTATCCTTTAGCATCCGACGATACTTAATGTAATCAGCAAATACTCCAACATTGATCTCATTGTCGATGATGGCGTACTCGTTATAGCGACCTTGCGCGATCTGCTCCCTTATACCGGCTTCATACCGGTACATTGTCTGCCGCCCTATACCAAAGGTGCGACAAATGGCTGTTTTATTCTGGTAAATCGTCATGTCATTTTGCATCCTATCTCCTTTCATTCCATAATCCGCACAGTCGGTGGCTCTTTCAACGCATTGTCAAATCCATAGTTAGCACAGATAATGCGTTTTGAAAGTTCCATGCGAATTTTAAATCCCTCTCCGCCAGTGCACGATATTTCAAAATAATCGCAACCGTCTCCGAAATCGTCCAATTTGTTAGTCGAACATCAGGTAAACAAACTTACCAAGAGGCTATCCATTCATCTCCCCTTCCAATAAATCTACCTTCTCTCTCAGGGACATCTGGTTATGTTTACTTTTTGTTTCCTCAAGAAAACTTTGAAGTCTCTTCCAAGTCTCTGACTGTTGAATTAAGCACCAATCGTCATTTAACACTCCGAAAGACACTGTCACTTGAGAAGAGTTTACATATCGCTCGGTAGAAAACACTTCACTATCCAATCATCTTTCCTCCTTTCTTTTGGTTGTAACCTTTTAAGTTACTCTTTGGCAAAAAAAATAGAAACCGGATCTTCAATGTGCAGTTCGTTGATCATAATTTGAATTTCATCACTGCCAAAGACACCATTTTTCATTTTTTCGTAGAAAGTTTTTGGTGTGATCCCTATTTTGATTGCCACGTCAGATTGCGAAAGACCATTCTTCGCAATAATACCTCTTAATTCATCTGTTTTAATCACAATATCGCTCCTTTCCGTAACCTTTGAGGTTACTCTAACTATATCACACTTTTGTAACTTGTCAAGATATTTTTGGTTGCTTTTAAAACTTTTTTGTGCTATTATTGAGTTACTTCATAAGAAGGAGGTGTTCAATATGACAATCGGGGAACGAATAAAAGATGTCCGCACTCGACTTGGAATAAGTCAAGTTGCCTTTGCTGATAAAATAGGTGTCTCAAAACAAACTTTATATAAGTATGAGAATAATATCATTACCAATATACCATCTGATAAAATAGAGGCTATTGCCAAAATCAGTGGACGCTCTCCATCATATCTAATGGGATGGGAAGAAGTAGATGACCAGCCTCAAACAATAGCCGCACATTTCGACGGTAATGAATATACCGAAGAAGAATTAGATGAAATCAAGGCTTTTGCTGAGTTTGTGAAATCTAAAAGAAAGTAGTCCCATTATTGGGATATACATATTGATATACTGCTTGCAGGAGGTATTGTTATGAACGTATATGAAGAATTACAGGACATCGCCTGCAATGATGGTATAGAAGTCGTAGATGACTATCCTTTTAACAGTGACCGCATAGATGGTCTTTACTGTGATAATGTGATCGCTATCGCAAGTCATTTGAAGAATAGTTCCGAGAAAGCATGTGTACTTGCCGAGGAACTCGGACATCATTACACCGCCGTTGGAAACATCATAGATCAATCCAATGACGAAAACAGAAAACAAGAAATTCGTGGCAGAGTGCTCGCATACAATCAGTTGGTCGGACTAACCGGACTGATCGACGCATACAAGAACCACTGCCAGAATGCTCATGAGGTTGCAGAATACCTTGGAGTGACCGACGAGTTTCTGCTTGATACATTAGAATACTATAAATCCAAATATGGTTGCTGCAAAAAGGTACGAAATCATATAATATTCTTTGAGCCGACCATTGCTATAATGGAAGTTTTATAACCATAAGACAGGTGTAACTATGTTTTTTGATAAAATACTTGATGCTATGAATTTAGAGCAAATTGAAGCCAACCGTCTCAGCAAATTTCCGGTTGACGAACCTGATGCCGAAATCATAGTAGATCCAGCGATCGAAATAGAGCCAAATGCTGACGCAACACCAGAGGAAGAACAATTACCAATGGTTGAACCTCAACCAATAGTTGCATTAGAACCCGAGATTACAACAGAGCCAGAAATTGTGCCACCCACAAAGGTCTCACCAGATTGCAACGTTGAAACTAAACCAGTTGTTGCACCCGAGACAGAATTTACATCAGAGTCAGAAACTGAAGATGTACAAGAACTCGATACACCTTCTAAGCCCGAGACCACAACCCAGGATGATACAGTGCCAACGGTTAAATTAGATCCGGCAGACGACACTCCTGCTCCCTTTATTTCAGATAGAGTTTTTATTAGGGGTCTCAACAAGCGCTTTATCAGCGTAACAAGAGAAATCATTAACACCGGAAAAGTAATTCCAATCGCTCTAATGCGAGAATTTCATATAGACCATGCAAATTTACAGCAAATTCTTTCAGAGGCTCAAACAGCGCAGTTATTAGATGATAATAACAAAGTCCAGTGTTCAAAAGATTTCTATGAACAATTTATAGAATATTATGAACCTTCTCTATATAAATGTAAGCACTGCACCTTTGACAAAGAATTGCTCATTTGCATAGGTGAAATAACATTAGAAAAAGGTGCCGACGATTTATACGAAGAATTTGATGCCGATACCTTACTTGATTATCTTGAAATTCTGGAACAAATGCATATCATAAAATACGACCCTATAGATAATCAATACACATCTCTTGTATCGGTCGATGACTTTCGCCAGAAATGCTTATACATTCCAGATACATACTGTAGACAATCCTCACTAGCAACTGTTGCAGATCTTGATAAAATGGAAGGTCACAAATTTGAACATTATTGTGCTGACCTACTAAGAGATAATGGTTTTTTAGATGTTGAGGTAACCCAGGAATCTGGCGATCACGGTGTTGATATCCTAGCCAGAAAAGATGATATAACTTACGCTATACAATGTAAATGTTACTCTTCAAATAGCGTTGGTAATGATGCTGTTCAACAAGCAAATGCTGGTAAATCAATATACGAAAAAGATATTGCTGTTGTTCTCACAAACCAATATTTTACACAACAAGCCAAGGATGAAGCAACTCATCTTGGTGTAAAACTCTGGGATAGAAATAAACTCCGACAGTTTATTGAACATTCCAACGCAAAGAAAAAATAAAAAGTCCCCGGTGCTACCAACACCGAGGACAAGCATTGCTCCGAAGATACAATACCCTACACAAGCATATTGTATCATTCGGGGCAGCCATTCGCAAGCGGAACAGACGTTCCTTGCTGGCTGTTATTTTTGTACCCATTTTTAAGGAGGATGATACTATGTGGGCTGAAAGTACCAAAAACGGAAAAGTTCGATTTGTCGAACGTTACATGGAGCCTCTAACCGGTCAATACCGCAAGGTATCGGTTGTCATGAATAAAAATACCGCCGCCGTGAGAAAACAGGCAACAGAGATCTTACAGACCCGCATTGAGGGCGCAATAGCCGCCACTGCTGCATATACGAAGCAGGATAACCTCACACTGCAAGAGTTGGTCAATCTATACCGAGAATATCAGAAATCGGCAGTCTCTGCATCTACCTACCAGCGCAATTTCTTTGCCACCCAATCCATCCTAAAATTGCTCGGACCATCAACATTAGTAGACCAACTCTCTGCCGGCTATGTCAAAACACAATTTATCAAAAACCACGATACACCAGGCACTATCAACGAACGAATCACACGCTTTAAGGCTCTGATCCGCTGGGGCTATGATAACGATTACATATCCGATATCAATTATCTCAAAAAGATCAAGCCTCTGCCCGATAAAGAGGCACGCGAAAAACTAGATCATAAGTTTTTAGAAAAATCCGAACTCTCCACCCTGCTTGATGCCATGCGTGTCAAGCACTGGCACTACCTAACTGCGCTCATGGTCCTTTCCGGCTTGCGCGTGGGTGAGGCTCTGGCTCTTACCATGAATGACATAGATTTTGCCAACAAGGTAATACATATCACCAAAACCTATGATGCCGTAAACCAGACCGTCACAACACCTAAGACCCCGACTTCCAACCGGGATGTATTCATGCAGCCAGAATTAGAGGATCTGATGCATGAAATTTGTAACGACACCAACCAAAGGAAGAAACTCTGTGGCTTTCGCGGAAATCTTCTCTTCTGCGATAAGAACGGTCAGTATTTGCGATACTATGCATTTAACAAATATCTGAAAGAAACATCAGCATCTGCTCTTGGCAGATTGATCACAACGCACGTACTCCGGCACACACACGTTTCCTTGCTCGCAGAGGCTGGTGTGCCGCTGGAAACAATCACAAGACGTGTCGGGCATGAGGACAGCGACATAACCAAACGTGTCTATCTTCATGTCACAAATCGCATGATCGAGCGTGATAACGAAATCGTATCAAAAATATCTTTACTATAGGAGAGTTGAAACATGGAAGCAAAAACTATCATTATCAATAAAGTTATTATGGAAATGGAAAGAATATTGTCCCAGGATCAATTAGATATTCTCTACAATGTCCTCACGATCACCTTATACGACTGTGAAATCTCTGAGTGCAAAAATGAAATAGTCGAATATGATGATTATGATCGCTTTTTATGTGAACAATACTATGCCACCTTAAAGGTCGAGGGTAAGTCCGAAAAGACCATTGAGCGGTACATGGATCAATTACGCTTGATGATGGAATATATGCAAAAGCCGCTCAAGGATATTGACTCAAAGGACATTTTATATTATCTTGCCTTGTATCAGAAAGAACGTGGCATTGCCAACAGTACACTGGATGGTATGCGCCGATGTATCTCCGCATTTTATTCCTGGGCGGAGTTTGCCGGATACATAGAGAAGTCACCGGCACGTCGGATCAAACAGATTAAATTTTAAGTGACCAAGGAGCCTGCTCTCACTTCCGGCCAGATTGAAAAAGCCATGATAAACTGCAAATCCACGCGCGACAAAGCAATTATCTCTTTTATGTATGAAACCGGAGCGCGGGTCTCCGAGGTCGCAGGTGTACAGTTATCAGATATAGATTTCAATGAGCACACCGTACTTTTACACGGCAAAGGTGGCAAGGATCGTATTTCCATGTTCACGGACAAGTCAGCGATGTATCTGGAAGAATATCTTACCAACCGCGATTTGTCGGTAAATGCTCTGTTTGAGTCCAAGAATAAAGGCAGCGCCCTTAGTGCCGCCGGTATCCGTAGCATGATCCACGATGTAGGTGTCCGGTCCGGGATCACCAGATTGCATCCGCATCGGTTCCGCGTCAGCCGGATCACACATCTTGTCGATCGGGGCATGCCATTACAGGACGTGCAAGAATTAGCCGGGCATACCTCCATCAATACCACACGAAGTTATTATCGAAACACTCTGGAGAATGTAAAGCACTCCTACCTCAAGGCGGCACAGTAGTCGTGGGGCAGAAATGGGGCAAAATGGGGCAAAAACAGGGGCGTTTTCCAATACAGTTTGAGACACCAAAAAGCCCCGAAACCCTTTATTTTCAAGGTTTCGAGGCTTTTTTCATACATACGTCTCATATGTTGTTAGTGCCGGCGGTGGGACTTGAACCCACACGAAGTTGCCCCCGCAAGATTTTGAGTCTTGTGCGTCTGCCAATTCCGCCACACCGGCTCGTTGATACTATGGCTATGCGCCATCAACGAATAATAGTTTATATCAACATGATAAGATTGTCAATCTCTTTTTTCATCTTTTTCAGTCTTTTTAAACAAGTCCCTTGATGATATCGAAGCAGTCAAAAGTTGCGAAATAATCCTTCGGGGTCTCTGCACGACGAATCAACTGGTAAGAACCATCCTCCTTCAAAAGCACCTCAGCAGACTTTAACTTACCATTGTAATTATATCCCATCGCGAAGCCATGTGCTCCCGTGTCATGGATATAGAGATAATCCCCCATCTCCACCTGTGGCAGCATACGATCAATGGCAAACTTGTCGTTGTTCTCGCAAAGAGAACCTGTCACATCATACTTGTGGTCACATGGTGCATCTTCCTTGCCCAGGACTGTGATGTGGTGATATGCGCCATACATTGCCGGACGCATCAGATTGACCGCACAGGCATCCACGCCGATGTACTCCTTATAGGTATGCTTCTCATGGATTGCCTTAGTTACCAGG
>OKXB01000382.1_pt1 | contig 56305 bp, 57 predicted proteins | sample 1601731 | NCBI WGS metagenome assembly OKXB01 (sample SAMN04414077, study PRJEB24778) | human gut metagenome | material: faecal | host: Homo sapiens
AGGAGTAAATCATATAAGTTTGCTAAAAAATTTTCTTTCTAGCTTAAGTTGCGGGCATTGAGCCCGGGCGCATATATCGTCAAAAATATCTGTCTCAAAGTTTTTTTAGTCTTTGTACTGCTTTCAAAATACTTTCTCTATCTCCAAATGAGGTTAGCCTAAAGTAACCTTCACCATTTTGACCAAAACCAGCACCCGGAGTCCCAATAATATTTGCATTTTCCAACAAATAATCAAAAAACTCCCAAGACGACATATTACCTGGGCACTTCAGCCAAATATAAGGTGAATTTTCTCCACCGGTAAAATAAATATTTTTCTTGCGCAAAACCTCAGCAATAAGATGTGCATTTTCTTTGTAATAATTTATATTTTCCCCAATTTGTTCCAATCCGTTTTTAGAAAAAACTGCGGCGGCACCTTTTTGAACGATATAAGCCACGCCATTGAACTTTGTCGACTGGCGTCTAAACCACAAACTATTTACAGAAATATTGTCAAAAATCATATCTTTAGGCACAATCGTATAACCACATCTAACTCCAGTAAATCCTGCCGTTTTGGAAAATGAACATAACTCTATTGCACATTTTTTAGCGCCTTCAATTTCAAAAATACTACGAGGTAAGCTTTCAGCCGAAATAAACGCCTCATAGGCTGCATCAAATAAAATTATTGCCTTGTTTGCCAAAGCATAATTCACCCATTTTTGGAGCTGTTCATGGTTATAAACTGCCCCCGTCGGGTTATTGGGCGAACATAAATAAATTATATCCGCTTTCACAGTTTCGTCCGGCAATGGCAAAAAATTATTTTCCTTATTGGCATTAACATATCGTATTTTTCGGCCTGCCATCACATTTGTGTCTACATAAACCGGGTAGACCGGATCAGGAATCAGCACTGTATTGTCGCCTGAAAAAATATCCAAAATATTGGCAACGTCACTTTTTGAGCCATCACTCACAAAAATTTCATCAATATTTACATCAATATTTCTATCAGTATAATAATCTCTTATTGCATTTCTCAAAAAATCATAGCCTTGGTAAGGACCATATCCTTTAAAAGTTTCTTTTTTGCTCATCTCCAAAACTGCTTGCTGCATCGCTTCAGTAACAGCATCGCAGAGAGGTAAAGTAACGTCTCCTATGCCAAGACTAATTACCTCTGCGTCAGGGTGACTTTTTGAAAATTCACCAGATTTTTTTGCTACATTCGCAAAAAGATAGCTGTCTTTTAGATTCAAATAATTCAAATTTAATTTCATTAAGATAATCCCCTCAAAAAATATTTGATTTGTTTCTATTTTCCAAAGACGCTGCTGTTATGCCTTTTCCGAGCCCAGAAACAACTCCACCAGTTACAAAGATGTATTTCGTCATACTTCAACCACTCCTTCAAAAACTTTTTTTGCACTGCCCGTCATATAAACCGCATCATCAGAGTAATTTATTGTTAAAGTCCCACCTTTTAAATTAACGGTGATATTCTCATTTTTTGCACAAAACCCATTTAAAACTGCCGCTACAACGGCTGCGGAAGCACCTGTTCCACAAGCTAAAGTTTCTCCGCTGCCTCGCTCCCACACTCTCATGTTTAGAATATTTTTGTCGACAATTTCTACAAATTCAGTATTAATTTTTTCAGGAAATAACTCACTATTTTCGAATGCCGGGCCAATTTTTTCTATATCAATTGAATTTATGTCATTGCAAAAGACTACGCAATGCGGATTTCCCATAGAAACGCACGTTATGTTGTAATTTTTCCCACCGAAAACTGCTTCATAGTCAATAACCTTATGCAAATTCAGATTAACAGGAATTTTTTCAGCTATAAGCTCAGGTTTGCCCATATTCACGGTTAAAAGCTCTGCTTTTCCGTTATTCTCTAAAACTTTCAAAGTCTTAATTCCACTTAATGTCTCTATGGAAATTTCTGATTTTTTAACAATGTTATTATCATACAAATATTTTCCAACACAGCGAATTCCATTCCCACACATTTTTCCTTCGCTGCCATCAAGATTAAACATTCGCATTTTTGCATCTGCAGAATTCGATGGGCAAATCAAAATAATTCCATCACCGCCAATTCCATAGCGCCTGTCAGATAATTTTACACTCAGCGCACTAGGATTATTTATTATTTGGTAAAAACAATCAAAATAAATATAGTCGTTACCACAGCCCTGCATTTTCGTAAATTTTAACTTCACATCATCGCCTCATTTTAAAAAGATTAAAGTCGTAACATATAAGTTAAAATTATACTTCAAAACCGAATTTTTTTCAATACGGCCGACAAAAATTTACGGCGAAGTCTTTAAAATAGCGCCGGAATAACATACGAAATGATGGACATTATTGCTCCTGCAGTGATTACTCCCAACACAATTGGATGAAAAGCTTCTTTTATTTTCATTCTCATCATAGACGCAACCAAAGCGCCCGTCCAGCCACCTGTTCCAGGCAGTGGCACCGCCACAAAAACAAAAAGTCCCCATTTTCTGTGTGTTTCAACTGATTTGCTTTTGGCACTTGCTTTTTTTTCAAAGTGTTCTACAATTTTTCTTAAGCGAGTTTTCTTTAAAAACGCAAATATTTTATCAATAAACAGCAGTATAAACGGCAACGGCAATAAATTTCCAATAATACAAATAGGAAAAGCATATAGCCAATTTACTTTTAGTAAACTAGCTGCAATAAGCCCTCCACGAAGCTCCAAAATAGGCAGCAAAGACACGATAAAAATTATAATCTCGGCTGGAATAACACTAGTTAAATTGTTTGTTATCGTTGTAACTATAGATTCTGCCAAAAAAATACCTCCTTTTTATTTATAAACTTAAAATTTATTATATATTAATTTTTAAGTTCCATCAACGGATTTCAGAACTATTTATAGTAAAACTCGAGAAAATTTGTGCCAATTTACATTATCTGTTGATTTAAATTTGAAAAAAAGTTATAATTATAATGAAAATATTTTTCAAAATTAGGAGGCAAATAATGGCGTTAGATAAGAAAAAAGCGCTTGAAACGGCGTTAGGACAAATAGAAAAGCAATTTGGTAAAGGTGCCGTGATGCGTCTTGGACAAAGCCAGGCTATGCAAGTGGACGCGATTCCAACAGGGTCTTTGTCTCTAGACTTAGCTTTAGGAATCGGTGGACTGCCAAGAGGCCGTATAATCGAAATTTATGGACCGGAATCTTCTGGTAAAACTACACTCTCTTTGCACTGCATTGCTCAAGGACAAAAAAATGGTGGAAATGTTGCTTTTATTGATGTTGAACACGCGTTAGACCCAGTTTATGCAGCTGCTTTGGGCGTAGATGTAGACTCTTTGCTGGTCTCTCAACCAGATACCGGCGAACAGGCTTTAGAAATTACAGAGTCTTTAGTGCGTTCTGGTGCAATAGATGTTATCGTCGTCGACTCCGTTGCTGCACTAGTTCCAAAAGCCGAAATCGAGGGCGAAATGGGTGATGCTCATGTTGGACTTCAAGCCAGATTAATGTCCCAGGCACTAAGAAAATTAGCCGGTGCAATCTCAAAATCTAATTGTGTTGCTATATTTATTAATCAGCTTCGCGAGAAAGTCGGTATAGTTTATGGAAATCCGGAAGTTACTCCTGGTGGTCGCGCTCTGAAGTTTTATTCTTCTGTTCGCATAGAAGTTAGAAAAATCGAAACTTTAAAAAGCGGCACAGAAATAATAGGTGCAAGAACTCGTGCAAAAGTTGTAAAAAATAAGATTGCTCCACCATTCAGAGAAGCTGAATTTGATATAATGTACGGCACAGGAATCTCTCGTGAAGGCGAGCTTTTGGACTTAGCTGTAAAACTTGATATAGTTAAAAAAAGCGGTGCATGGTTCTCTTATAAAGATGAAAAACTCGGCCAAGGCCGCGATAAAGTTAAAGAACTTTTCCATGAAAATGAAAAAATTGCGAATGAAATCGAGGAAAAAGTCAATGTAAACGTCGATAAGCTGTATGGAAAAGCTAATTTAAAAGCTGCCGCCAGAGCCGTTGCCACTCCCGTTGAAGTACCAGTCATTCAGGAATCAGAGAATGACGTGAAGGCTAACATTGACATAACAGTGGATGATTAATCGTGTACATAACAGGTTTAAAAAAAGAGCGCAAAAGGTTGAGTGTTGTCTTTGTTGACGATGCATTTTGGGCAAAAGTTGACAATGAAATTTTGGTTCGGAATAGCGTTAAAGTTGGAACTTTGGTAGATAATGAATTTTTGTCAAAACTTAAATTTGATTCAGATTTCAAGCGTGCAAAAGATAAAGCTTTATACTTACTGTCGTTTAGAGATTATTCTAAAAAAGAATTAAGCAACAAGCTGAAAAAAGGTTATTCCTCGACAGCAGTAGAAAAAGCGGTCGTACGTATGGAGGAATTAGGCTTTGTAAACGATGAAGTTTTTGCTAAAAAATACGCAAAAGAATTACTTTTTAACAAACACTTTTCGAAACGCAGAGCTGAGTTTGAACTTTCACAAAAGGGAATTGACAAAGATACAATTTATGAAGTTTTGTCTGACTTAGAGTGTGATTCTGTTGAGCAAATTCAGATCTTGGTTGATAAAAAATACAAGACAGCCTACTATGACGAAAAAATAAAAAAGCGCGCTGTTGCTTTTTTACAAAGACATGGATACTCCTGGGACGATATTAAACAGGTGCTCGGATCTTAAATCTCGCAGCAAACCCGAAACCATGCGGATTGTCGGTATAAATTCGACAATCCATAAGGTAGTGGCAAAGCCACTGCCTTAACCAAGCATACGCTTGGCACGGTTTCCCATTGTGAGCACATAAAAACTATAAATTTAGTGCAAAATTAACATCATGAAGGTAGGTATAAAATTTTGCTTAATGCCCCGAATAAAATTACAATATTTAGGATATTTCTTATCCCTATTTTAATAATACTTTTACTTGTAACATCAATTTCTAACCGATTTTTCTTGGCTTTGATCGTTTTTTTAGTAGCGTCTTTTACAGACCATTTAGATGGTAAACTCGCAAGAAAGTACGGTCAAATAACGACTTTCGGCAAATTTTTAGACCCACTTGCTGATAAAATGTTGGTTATGTCGGCATTTATTTGCTTTGTGGATTTAAATTTAATAAGTTCTGTACCAGTAATTATTATTTTGCTCAGAGAATTTCTTGTAACATCAATGCGCTTGGTTGCAATGAGTTCAGGAAAAGTCGTTGCAGCAAACATCTGGGGTCGAACAAAAACCGTAACGCAACTTATCGCTATAATTGTAATTTTGGTTTCACAATGTTTTTCTACAAAAATTGCAAATCTATCTTATAATGAATTAAACTTTATCTCGTCAATTAACAATTTTTTTGTTTGGATTTCTGTATTTTTTACTGTTTTTTCAGGATACATTTACATGAAAGAAAATTTTTATATTATAAAAAATTCAAAATAAGGTTGCATTATTATTTTTTTTGTATATAATAGTTGTTATATGGTATGAATATCGTACAAATGCGTTGAAAAAGACTAGTATTCAGATAAATTTAATACTCAGAGAGAAAGTATTTTGCTGCGATTACTTTTTATTAAATGTCTGAAGAATGCACTTTTTAGCTCATAGAAGGAACCTTTTTAGCAGTATTTCTATGCGGTTTTGTCACCGTTATATGACTTTTGAGCGATAAATTCGGAGTGGAACCGTGGCTTAATTTTTATTTTGCCGCCTCTGTTTTCCTTTTTTAGGAAGATGGTGGCGGTTTGTTTTTTATAAAATTGCTACTTAATTTGCAAAATTAAAAATAATTTTAATAAAGGAGCTTCAAAAATGAAAATTTACAACACCATGACACGAAAAAAAGAAGATTTTTCTCCAATAAAAGAAGGGCATGCAAAAATTTATTCATGTGGCCCCACTGTTTATAACTATATTCATATTGGTAATGCTCGACCACTTTGCGTATTCGATGTTTTGCGCCGTTATTTAGAATACAGAGGGTTAAAAGTTGATTTCATTCAAAATTTTACAGATATAGATGATAAAATAATAAAAAAAGCTAATGAAGAATGCACCGATTATAATAGCGTCGCTCAAAAATTTATAGAAGAATATCAAATAGACGCAAAAGGGTTAAACATAAAAGAAGCTACCGTTCACCCAAAAGCTACAGATAATATCAACGAGATGATTTCGATAATAAAAAAGTTGATGGAAAAAGGCTTCGCTTACAGAACAAAAGATGATGACATTTATTTTAGAACAAAGCATTTCAGAGAATATGGAAAATTATCGCATCAGCCGCTGGAGGACTTGGAAGCCGGCGCAAGGATAAGCATAGGTGAAACCAAAGAAGACCCAATGGATTTTGCTTTATGGAAGTCTGCAAAGCCAAATGAACCTTATTGGCAGTCTCCGTGGGGAAAAGGCCGACCTGGTTGGCATATTGAATGCTCTGCGATGGCAAATAAATACCTTGGCAAAACCATTGACATTCACTGTGGCGGCCAAGACTTGATTTTTCCTCACCATGAAAATGAAATTGCACAAAGTGAATGTTGCAACGGTGTACCATTTGCTAATTACTGGATGCACAATGGATACATCAATATAAATAATAAAAAAATGTCCAAATCGCTCAACAATTTCTTTACCGTCAGAGACGTTGCAACTCAATACGGTTATGAACCCATTCGTTTTTTGATGCTGTCATCTCATTACAGAAGTCCTATAAATTACAGCAAAGAAATAATCGAGCAATGCATCGCTTCGTTGGAAAGATTATACACTTGCAGAAATAATTTAAAGTTTATTCTTGAAAAATCTCTTAATGATGAATCCGTTGCTGAAATGAAGTTGCGTGGAAAGTTGTTGTCTTACAAATTTAAATTTATCGAGGCGATGGACGACGATTTGAATACAGCCGATGCTCTTGCGGTTTTATTTGATTTGGTTAGAGAAATAAACGCAAATATAAATATGACAACAAACGTTTCAAAACCTACCGTTCAGTTTACTATTAACTTATTTGATGAACTGGCCGATGTTTTAGGTCTAGTGTATAACAAAGAAGAAAATTCATTAAACGATGAAATAGAAAAATTAATAGAAAAAAGGCAACAAGCACGTAAAAATAAAGACTGGGCAACTGCAGATAAAATTCGTGATGAGTTGAAAAATAAAAATGTCGTGCTAGAAGATACACCACAAGGTGTTAAATGGCGCGTCTTAAACAACATAGCAAACGCGTGATTGGAGGATTTAAGCAAAAGCTTATTGAAAAATTTATGAGTAAAAAAGTTATGGTTGGCATGAGCGGCGGCGTCGACTCGTCTGTTACCGCGCTGCTGCTTAAACAAAAAGGTTATGACGTCACTGGAGTTACATTAAAATTAAAGCCGGAAAAGTATTTGAATCAAACTTATCAAAACGAAAATAATCTGAATAAAGACATTGTCGACGCAAAAATTGTTGCGGATAAACTCGGAATAAAACACATGGTCGCGGATTTTACTGACTTATTTGAGAAAAAAGTCATAGAAAATTTCGTAAACGAATATTGCAACGGCAGAACTCCAAATCCTTGCGTCGTTTGCAATAAATTTTTAAAGTTCGGCGCAATGTTCGACTACGCTATGGAACACGGCTTTGACTACATTGCGACAGGTCACTATGCTATAGTGGAATTTGATGCGACAAAAAATAAGTGGCTTTTAAAACGTGCAAACAGCAGCAAAGACCAGAGTTATGTCTTATATAACCTTACACAAAATCACTTGGCACACACGTTATTTCCTTTAGGAAATCTTGAAAAAACTCAAACTCGCAAAATTGCGCAAGATTTTGGACTTCCTGTTGCTCAAAAGCCAGATAGTCAAGAAATTTGCTTTATTAAAAATGAAAATTACGTTGAGTTTATTAAAAATAATTTTAATTTTATCGGCCAAAAAGGCAATTTCGTGGATAAATCCGGTAATATTCTCGGTAAACACGACGGTATTTTAAATTATACAATTGGCCAAAGAAAAGGGTTGGGCGTTACTTTTGGCAAACCAATGTATGTTATTGGCATCAATTCGGCCGATAATACTGTCATTTTAGGCGAGGAGGGCGAACAATATTCCAATGAACTTATCGCTACAAACATCAATTTCATCCCATTTGATAGTATTCCCGGCGAAATCGAAGTAACTGCAAAAATTAGATATCAAGCTAAACCAGAAAAGGCTCGGTTAATTCAGTTATCTCATGACAAGATTAAAGTCACTTTTGAGCGTCAACAGCGCTCCGTTACGCCCGGTCAGTCTGTTGTTTTCTACGACGGTAATACCGTCCTTGGCGGCGGAATTATTGCTTAACTAATTCTTTTATTTTTTATTCGGTTAAAGGCGGCACGCGATATAGTGTGCCGCCTTTAAATCAAAAAAGGAGCTGCGCGGTATAGTGCAGCTCCCCTTTTACATGTTAAATTAAACTTCTATTAAATTACTGAATAGAACAATCTAAATAATGGTCTAAGTCTTCATCATCTTTTCTTTTTTTCTCAAAGTAAACAATAGCAGTAGCGACAGCAGCTGCGATTGTTGCAGCAGTAGCGACGATTGCAATAATCAAGCCAAATTTATCGTTACGTTTCATAAGAGCACCTCCGTAGTTTAATAAGACAATTATAATAAAAACTCTCTCAAAAGTCAACAAATAATAAAAAGCAGAACAAAAAGTTCTGCTTAAACGGCTACCTAAAAATAACCTAGGCTGAAACAACATTCAATTTGCGAACTAGCACAGATTTTTTTCTAGAAGCGGTGTTTTTATGAAGAATTCCTTTAGATTCTGCTTGGTCAATTTTTTTAACAGCTAAACGAACGCATTCAGCCTTATTAGCAGCATTCGAATCGACAGCAACAACCGCCTTTTTGATGGCAGTTTTTAAAGCAGAATTATAAGCTTTATTTTTAGCAGTCTTAGTAGCGATAACCTTAACGCGTTTCTTTGCAGACTTAATATTGGGCATACGAGCACCTCCTTTAATAATTTGCCAATTACAGAATATGATAACACCAAGCGGACAAAAAATCAAGAGGTTTTGAGCTTTTTTATGTAAAGTTGATTAAAAAATTACATATAGCGGAATATGAGTGTAAATAAAACTCAATAATATAAATAGAAATGCGTAAATAGAGGTGTTTTTTAATGAATTTTCGAACAGATTTAGCTATGGAGGCTGTTCAGCTGTTAAAACAGACGGACAGCGGAATAAAACAGCATAAAAAAAATGTCGGTGATTTAGAAATAACTCAAGTTACAATTGAAACCGACGCTGCTGCTCAAAAATTGGGCAAACTAAAAGGAAAATATATCACCATCGAATTGCCGGCTTTTACGGACAATTTTCAAAATATCGACGATAAAATAGAGGTAATTTCTAAACAAATACGATATCTGTTGCCGAGTGAAGGCTTAATTTTTGTGGTAGGTTTGGGCAATGAAGCGATAACTCCCGACGCATTAGGACCTAAAACAATAAAATCTATTTTGGCTACCAGACATATAACGGGAGAAATCGCCCGTTCAACCGGACTTGACGCACTGCGCTCTGTTGCTGCGATCGCTCCTGGAGTTTTGGGGCAAACTGGAATTGAAGTCAGTGAAATTATTCAAAGCATCATAAAAAAAATAAATCCCGCTGCGTTAATTGTAGTCGACGCGCTCGCTTCTATGGAAACCAGCAGACTTGGTACAACCATCCAAATTTGTAATACTGGAATTTCTCCCGGCTCCGGTGTGGGAAATGCTAGGCCCGGATTAAATCAAGAATCTATGGGAATACCGGTAATTGGAATCGGTGTTCCAACCGTTGTAGATGCTCAAACTTTGGCTAGAAATTTATTGGATTCAGACATAACTCGATACTCTGAAAAAATATCTCAAAAAACTGCCCCTCGCGGCGAACTCATGATGGTTACTCCCAGAGAAATAGATTTGCTTATCGAACGCTCGTCAAAATTGCTAGCAATGTCTATAAACGGCGCATTACAGCCCAAATTTTCTGTTAATGATATCATGTCACTAGTCTGATAACTAGCATAAATTTTGCGGCAACTGCATACTTTTACTAAAGATTAAATCTTTTATGGATGTCTGGAGGTAAAAGGATGTTAATTGACGTTAAAAAATTCAAAAAATTTATCCTTTATTTTTTGTCAACCAGTTCCGCGACAGTTTGCTGTTTGTGCTTGGCTATCCAAGTTTTTGAGATATCTAAAAAAAATTTAGGATTATTTGAGGTATTCTCTCTGAGTTTTATTATGTCTGATGGTGATATGCGCTGCGCTGAAACAAAAATAAATGTTGGCGATTTTAACATCAATGAGGTTATTAATTTGGATATTCATAGCCCAAATTCTCCATTAATTTCTAATTTTGGAAACAGTAATATAGAAAATGCACGTGCACAAAGCGGTGATTATCCAGACATATCTGACTTTTCGATTCCTCATAATGAGGGCGAAAATACTTTTAAAATCATTGAAAGTCATTTTGGTGACAACGGTTTAAAATACGAAAATTTTTATGTTAACAATAAATCTGGTATCGAACTTAACATTGCAGAAGAACTGTCAAAAAAGCCCGATATGAACATAAAAAAAGATGGTTCTCCACAAGTTTTGATTTACCACACACACACATGCGAATCTTTTATGGATAGAGACCAAGGTTTTTACTTTGAAAGCTTTTATCCTCGAACAGAAGACAAACGCTACAGTGTTGTCCGGGTTGGTGACGCAATATGTGAAAGCTTGAAAAAAGCCGGTATCGGTTTCATTCATGACACGACCTGTCATGATTCTCCGAGTTTTAGCGGCTCTTATAAACGAAGTGCCGAAACTATCGACAAAAATTTGGCCGAGCATCCATCCATTCAAGTAACAATCGATATCCATCGCGATACTATCGGCAATAACGAGCGCGGTAAAATAAAGCCTACTTTTAGAGTCGGTGACAAAAAAGCTGCTCAGATTATGATTATGTCAGGGTGCGATTTAGACGGCAGTATGAACTTTCCTGATTGGGAATTTAACTTACGCTTTGCGCTTAGGCTTCAAAAAAGCGCCGAAACCTTATACCCCGGCATGACTCGCTCTTTATTTTTTGGTCCGGTAAAGTACAATATGAACAAAACCCACTCGTCTTTGTTGATTGAAGTCGGAACAGAAGTCAATACCTTAAATGAGGCAGTTTACAGCGGTACTTTAATCGGAAATGCACTCGTTAATGTTTTTGAAGGACTTTGAAAAATTTTTTTAGGGTGATTAAATGCAAAAAAAAATCTTGTCAATTAAAACTATTTTTAATAGCATGATTGCTACATCGCTTATCTTGCTTTTGCTTTTGGGATTTATTATAGTGGAAAAAAATACTCGAAAAATAGGATTCGCCGATAATAATCCTTGGTTTATTTACAAAGATTCCTATGATGATGGTCATTATTTTAAAATCAGATTTATGAATAAATTCTGTACTGTAGATTTTTCTGGCTTATACAACGTAACAGATGCTATTTTAAATTATGTGAATCAATTTGCGAGTGCAGTAAAAAATATGTCAAAAAATATGTGAATTTTAAATTTTGTATTGCTTAAAAATATGATTGTGTTATAATGTAGGTATCAGTTTCTATTTTTTTATGTATTTTGCTGTAAAGAGGAGGTCTGTGCATGCATTTTTGCGTTTTTTTAACACAAAAGTGCACGATTAAAAATGAAAAATAACCATACTATCTTTTTTAAATTCCATTTCTGCGTGTTATTAAGCGTATTTTTAATTACTTTTTGCAATTTAAATACCTTTGCAATCATAACTGAAAGCACCAATCCATCACAAAATTCATCGCCAAATTCTGCCGCAAATTCTAATGAGGCTTCATCAAATTCGGTTAATAGCAGCACAAGTTCTGGCACCAACAGTTCTAATGTTTCTAGCTCTACAAGCAAAGTTAACATCCCGTCAAGGCATTCAAGCCGGTCGAGAGTTGCTGTTTCGCCTCCTTCTTCAAAAGCTCAACCTAACTCAAATTCATCTACTAGCAACAACACATCTGCTTCAAAATCAGAAAAATCAGCTCCTGCCGCAAATCCAACCACTTCTGCTCCGGCAAATAATTCCAAAAGCACACCTTCTCAAGATAATAAATCCAGAGAAAACGCCGAGAACAAACCCGAAGTTGCTGTACACACCAATAGCGATTCATCCTCCTCGAACAATGTTGTCTCCAAACAGACAACTTCTGAAACTAAACCAGATGACGCTGATAAAAATAAAGAGGAAAAATCTAAAGCTCCAGAGGACTTGCCAAAAGTAGAATCCTCTGAAATTGACTTTCCTGAAGTTGTGGCCCCTTCCAGCACAGAAAAAACTGAATCTATTAACTATCTTGCTGGAATTATTGCTTGGCTTTGCATTTTGTTAGGTGCTGCTATTGTAATTTTTGTTATGGTTAAAGGTAAAAGCAATGCGGATGTTCCTATTCAAAAAATCTCCGGACATAAAAAACGTAGAAAAAAAGGTCGGCATCTTTTGCCTGACGATTTTTACAGAGATAAATTTTAATAGTAAAGCCCCGCACTATACCGCGCGGGGCTTTTTTGCAACTCAATTTTCAATCAAATTAGCAGCCACAGCCATTGCCGCAACCACAGTCGTTGCCATTGTTTCCACAGCAGCAACATAAAATGAGTATCAATATGATAACCCAAGAACAACCTCCGCCAAAACCATTGTTACACATATTGTTTGCCTCCTTTTGTTTATTTCAATATCATCTTATGGAGTTTACCGACGGCTGGTTACCGTGAAAATTTAAATTTTCGTTAAAGTAATTTAAAACTTTGAGAAAACATACGAAATCGCGAGAAATATTGAGAAAAAATAATATATATATATTCATTTTATATTAAATCGACTTTATTTAACTTTGACCTTAGTTTGATCTTTGCTTTATAATATTAAAAGTCAAAGAAAGTTAAAGTTAAAATAATTTAAAAGGAGATGAAAAGTTTTGAGAATTAGCGATGAAGTCGCAAAATATTTATTAGAATTATTGGAGGAGTCTCATGGTGACATTCAAATTCAACGAAATGAACTAGCAAATAATATCGGCTGCGTGCCCAGCCAAATAAACTATGTCATAACATCAAGGTTTACCCCAGAACACGGCTATATTGTGGAAAGTAGGCGCGGCGGCGGCGGATATATCAGAATTACTCGCATAAAAACCGAAAAAAGTACAGCAATCATGAATATAATAAATTCTATAGGCTCAAAGTTGGATGCTCTTTCAGCAGAAATGATTATAAAAAGTTTAGTTCAGCGCGGAATAATTTCTGAAAACACCAGCAAACTTATGCTAAGTGCTGTTTCTGACAGAGTTTATACCGATATTCCAGTAAATTTGCGATGTATTTTAAGAGCTTCTATTTTAAAAAATATGCTATTAACTCAAATGTAAGGAGGAATATTTATGTTGTGTCAATCTTGCGGAAAAAATCAGGCAAACACCCATATAAAAAGGATTATTAATGGTGAATTAACAGAATACATGCTTTGTGAAAAATGTGCCGCCAAGTTGGGATATTCGAATATTTTTGAAGGGTTTGGCTTTGATTTTAATAACTTGTTGGGAAGTTTTTTTACAAATGGTGAACCTAAACTCACGCCTTTAAGTAACAAACGTTGTGACTTTTGCGGTTCTTCATTCGAAGACATTTCAAATACTGGAAAAGTTGGCTGCGCTAAATGTTATGATGTTTTCTTTGAACAACTTATGCCTTCTATAAAAAGAATCCACGGAAATACTAAGCATTCTGGAAAATGCGCTTCTGGAGCGGGAGAAGAAAATATCATTAAAAATAAAATTCAGTCTCTTAATGATCGAATGAAAATCGCAATTAATGAACAAAACTTTGAGGAAGCTGCAAAAATTAGAGATGAACTTAAAAATTTGCAAGAAAGGGAGCAACCTAATAATGAATAAATGGTACGAAAAAGCCGGCGAATGCTGCGATGTTGCTATAAGCACGAGAATTCGATTTGCAAGAAATATTTCTAAATATCCTTTTCCGTGCAGATTAAATGATAATATGAAAAATGCGGTTATAAATGATATAAAATCAGTTTTAGCAGACGACGATTTCAAAAATTATAACTTCAATTGCTTAGATACTTCCGACATAAACGCAATTAGTATGAAAAGTTTGGTGGAATGTCATTTAGTAAGTCCAGAATTTATAGCTCCTGGCAAGTTTAAAGCGGTATTTTTGTCAGATGCTAATGATATAAGTATCATGGTCAATGAAGAAGACCATATTCGACTGCAAACCATGAAGGAAGGCTTAGCTCTCGAGGATACCTACCAGCTTGCAGACGAAATCGATACTAAACTCGACAAATCCTTAAAATTTGCATTCAGTGAGCAACTTGGCTATTTGACACAATGTCCCACAAATTTAGGAACCGGTATGAGAGCCTCTGTTATGCTGCATTTGCCTGCACTTAGAAAATGCGGAATGATTGAAAAAATTTCGTCAAGCTTAATAAAATTAGGTTTGACTATTCGTGGACTCTACGGTGAAGGGTCGGAGCCTAAGGGTGATATTTATCAAATTTCTAACCAGGTTACGCTGGGAATTTCTGAAAAAACTGCTCTCAAAAACTTAAATGATATTACATTACAAATAATAAATCAGGAAAGAAATTGCAGAAAAGAATTGGCCAAAAATATTCAAGTAATCGACTCTATAAGCAGGTCTGTGGGCATTTTGAAAACCGCAAAACTTTTAAATAATGACGAATTTATGAAGCTGATTTCTAACGCTAGGTTAGGATTATCTATTGGTCTTATTAAAGGGGTCTCATATGATGTTCTTAATGAAATTGTGGTTAAATCTCAGCCTTTCACTTTGATGCAAAATTCAAATTGTGAACTTTCTGCGCTTCAGCGTGACCAAAAAAGAGCTGAATTAATCAATGAAAAATTTGGAAAAATAGAAATATTATAAAAGGGGGAATTTTTATGTATAGATTCAATGGTTTTACCGAAAAAGCTAATCATGCAATGAACTTAGCAATTTCTAGTGCGGAAGAACTTGGGCATACCTACATTGGCAGTGAACATATTTTGTTGGGGCTTTTAAAAGAAGGTACTGGTGTGGCCTCTGTTGTTCTGGATGAACTTGGTATTTATGCTGACGGCTTGGAAAACTTGCTTAAAACTGAAATCGGCACAGGCTCCAGAAGTTCGCTTAGCACTGCGGATTTTACTCCCCGAACAAAAAGAGTTTTGCAAAATGCAGTAATGCAGGCCGCCGGCTTAGGACACAACTATGTTGGCACAGAGCATTTGCTTTTGGCTTTAATCGGTGAGTCTGACAGCTACGCGGTAAGATTTTTAAGTGAACTCGGCACAAGTACGAGAAATATTTTTGAAAAACTTAATGAAACCTTTGGCGACCCCTCTGCAGAGGATATTATGTACGGTTCGATGAGCGAATCTTTCTCTGGTGAAATCGGCACCGGGGGCCACTCAGCAAAGGCTAAAACTAAAACACTTGATCAATTTGGTCGAGACTTAACTCAACTGGCACAAAACGGCGCAATTGACCCTGTAATCGGTCGACAAAATGAAATTGAGCGGGTTATTCAAATCCTTTCTCGACGTACAAAAAATAATCCCTGTTTAATCGGCGAACCGGGAGTCGGAAAAACTGCAGTTGCTGAGGGGTTGGCACTTAAAATCGCTTCTGGTGACGTTCCGGAACTTTTAAAAGGTAAACGTGTGGTGTCCTTAGATTTAACTGGTATGATTGCTGGAACTAAATACCGTGGCGACTTTGAGGACAGAATAAAAAACGCTATCGACGAAATCAAAAAAGCCGGAAATATAATTTTGTTCATAGACGAACTTCATACAATCGTTGGTGCCGGTTCTGCTGAGGGCTCTGCGGACGCGGCTAATATTTTGAAACCAAGCCTCGCTCGAGGAGATTTTCAGGTTATTGGCGCAACAACAATAAAAGAATATCGGAAATACATTGAAAAAGATGCAGCTCTCGAACGAAGATTTCAACCTGTTACCGTTGGCGAGCCTACAGAAGACGAATCTGTAATGATCCTGAAAGGCCTTCGCGATAGATATGAAGCTCATCACAAGGTTAAAATTTCTGATGAGGCCATTAAAGCTGCGGTAAACTTGTCCTCACGATACATTTCTGATCGCTTTTTACCAGATAAAGCCATCGACTTAGTCGATGAAGCTGCATCAAGGGTCAGACTCAGAGCCTATACTGTACCTGACAACTTACAGGAACTCGAAAATAAAATTAAAGAACTGGATAAAGAAAAATCTGCTGCAATAAATGAGCAAAACTTTGAGCGTGCAGCAAAATTAAGAGATGAAGAGAAATCTGTAAAGAAAAACTTGGATGAACAGCGTAAATTATGGCAAAGTAAGCACGAAAATACAAACGGAGAAGTCACCGAGGAAGACATTGCACAGATAGTTTCTAATTGGAGTGGCATTCCTGTAGTTCAATTGACGCAGGCCGAAAGTGAAAGGCTTTTAAATATGGAAAATATTCTGCATGAAAGAATTATCGGGCAAGACGAAGCTGTTGAACAAGTTTCAAAAGCCATTCGTCGTGGCAGAGTCGGCCTAAAAGATCCAAAACGTCCAGTTGGTTCATTCATATTTCTAGGCCCTACCGGCGTCGGAAAAACTGAGCTTTGCAAAGCTTTGGCTCAGGCGATGTTTGGTGATGAAAACGCTATAATTAGATTTGATATGTCCGAGTATATGGAAAAACATACCGTTTCCAAACTTATCGGCTCACCTCCTGGATATGTCGGTTTTGATGAAGGCGGTCAGCTTACTGAAAAAGTGCGCAGAAAACCTTATTCTGTGGTACTTTTTGACGAAATTGAAAAGGCTCACTCAGACGTGTTTAATATGCTCCTCCAAATCTTAGATGATGGTCACTTAACTGACTCTCAAGGCCGAAAGGTAAATTTTAGAAACACCGTTATAATAATGACTTCTAATGTTGGTGCTAGACTTATTACAGAAAAACAGGCTAATTTAGGCTTTTCTGTGAACAACAGTCGTGAATCAGACAAAGAAAAGCTAAAAGAAACTGTTATGGCAGAACTAAAAAAAGTGTTTAAACCTGAATTTCTAAATCGTGTTGATGACACTATCGTCTTTAATAAGTTAACACCAGATGATATAAAACTTATCGCTAAAAATATGCTTAAAGATGTAAAAGCTAGAGCTAAAAACCTCAACATTGGCGTAAACTTTGATGAAAATGCCATTGAAGCAATTTCTGATGCTGGATTTGACCCGGTTTATGGCGCTCGTCCACTCAGAAGGGCAATTCAATCAAAGGTTGAGGATAAATTGTCTGAAGAAATCTTAAAAGGTGAAATAAAATCCGGTGAAAATGTGCTATGTAGCTATGATAAGGAACAAAAACAGTTTTTCTTTCACCAATATGCACTTGAAAACACAGATTAACAAAATGTTAATCCGCAAAAAAGCAACGATTGATAATCGTTGCTTTTTTAATCCAAAATCACAATTAGTTATGATTTTGGATATTTTCAAGTGCACTTTTAATAAGGTCATGGTTTTTTGTGAGCAAAGCCAACATACAAGTATAAATTAAGTTCGGGTCTTCTTGAAAATTTTGTTTAACGAGCTCTGCTTGCTTTGTGTCTGGAACAAAAAGATTTATTGTCAAAAGGTTTACATTATCTCCGCCAGAAACATTGCAAGAAACATAGCAACCATTCTCTTCTTTTTTTATCGTAACAACGTTTTCATTTTCGCGCTTAACCTTTGCCAATAAATTTATTGTCGCTGCAAGGGTTTTTTCTCTTATAGAAATTGGCAACGCGGTATCCAGTTGGTTTACAATTAATTTTCCGCTCTCTGTAACTACATATTTATCAGGATTATCGCGATCTTTTGAAATATTATTATTGCCTATAAGGTCAGAAAATGCGTCATTTATCTCAAAATAATTTGCAAGCCCGTTTTCTTGCAGCACAGAAACAATCTCATCTTTCGCAAGTGCCTGATTTACACTGGCAAGCATATAACAAATCAGCAGTTTGATATCATTTTTGCTTCTCAATCCGCCTAAATTTACACCGGCAGAAAAAGCATCAAATTTCATGTTTAAACCCTCCATATTTAAAAGCTTATATTATTATTTTCGAGTTCAATTTTTATTTTTTCATGCAAATTTTTGCTTAAATAATCGTATTTTTCAGATTCGCACCAAACCTTTATAGCAATATTTATCGTTTCATCGTTAAAGCTGCTTATTGCTACAACCGGCTCTGGCTTCGAGAGGACATTTCTGTCGGTTTTAATTATTTTATCAAGAATAGGCTGAATGTCTGAAAATTTAGCTTCTTTTTTTATTGGCAAAGTTACATCCAGTCGTCGGCATTTATTCGCACTAGAATTAATGATATAATCGGCGGTAAGCTTTGAATTTGGCACAACTATTTCTTTATTGTCCTGAGTCACTAAAGTCGTATATAGCATCTCAATTTTGGTAACTTTTCCTTTTACATTGCTAGTTTCCAAAGAATCCCCAATTTTAAAAGGTTTATTTACAATAATTATTATGCCACTAGTCACGTTAGAAAGGTTATCTTTCACTGCCAGTCCTATTGTTATAAAAGTCGCGCCCACTGCAGCAATTATCGAAGAAATATTCACTCCAAAACAAGTAATTACCATTAAAATAACTATGCTTCGGAAGGTTACTTTTAGTACAGAATTTGAAAACGAAATGATACTTTCATCCACACTTGATTTTATCATAGCATTTTTTATTATAACTGTAAGTTTGCCAGCCAAAAGCCACCCAATAAAAAACGTTAGCACCGCAGGAATTAATTTATTTAAAATGAATGGCATATATGTCGAACTGATTATATCCATAAAAATACCCACCTTTTAGTTTATCAATTACATTTATTATAGCACATATTTGGTAGAGTTACCTGTTTAAATCAAAACTTCTTGAAAAAGTTTCACATTTAATATAATATATAATAAATTAAGTGTAAATTGATGGGAGTCTTAATAAAATCATGGACAATACAAATGATGTCAATTATTATTCAATAATCTGCCCTAAGTACGACAAAAACTTGCTACAATACGACTGTGACTGGCTTTTTCAGGTCAGAAAAAACTTTTTTACAAGTGGAAAAAAACAAAAAAATAAAATAACCAAAGAGTTTTCCAATAAAGTGTATCACTACTCATACGCTCTTGAGGCCGGCAAACCTATGCGTTGGAAACGTATGTTTGGAGATAAAGTCATTGAAAAAAGCCGCATAAATGGTGACGGTTCTTACGAAATTTTGTTTTTCGAAACAACCAGATTTATTTCAAAAATTATTTACTTCGACCAACAACATAGCATTAAAAAAATTGAATATTTCTTAAATAACAGTGAAACTCGTAAAAAAGCCTTGACGCTTAACTTAAACAAAAACGATTTATCGGTGATAGAATATAAAAATGACACAAATAATGCTGTTTCTTATACTGTTTATCCAATTAATATAAATTTGAAAAATTATAAATTTGCAGCTATTGATAAAAATTTCACAACATTTTTGTGCTTAACTGACCAAGGCACGGTAACCTACAGCACGCAAGAACAATTAGCGGCTTTAGAAAACATGAAAAAATTCGAAACTGATGAAAACAGCGTAAAAAATCAAAAATACAAACATTCTGAAAATAATAATTCCATCTTAGAAAATAAAAACAATGAAATTAAATCTAATGCAGGCAAAAATAATGTTATTAATAAAAAAATCGTCTGCGAGAATAGCATTGAACGTAATTTAACGTATAAAAAGGTTATAAAAACCGAAAATAATGAGAAATTTTACTACTTTGGCCAGATGAATTCTGAATTAAGAAACGGCAAAGGGGTTACTCTCACAGAACAAGGCACTGCGGCTTATGTAGGCAATTATCTAAACGATAAAAAAGATGGTTTTGGCGCTTTTTGTAACAAATCAGGCGAAATTCGGTATGTTGGTGGTTTTAAGAAGGATAAAAAACACAATATCGGCATAACCTTTGATAAATCTCAGAATAAAATCATCGTTCGACCTTACAAAGATGGAATCGCGCAGGGTATGGTTGCTGAATTTGACGAATTTGGGAATTTATTGTACGCCGGAAAAATTGAGAACGGTAACAAAGTCGGAAATTTCGCCAGTTATAATATTGAAGATGGCAAACTTTCAGTGTCACAGGTTCGTTCCGATGAGCCAACTTTAATGTAAAACGATGCATTTTATTGACATTCATGATGTGGGCTACGGCGAATGTATCGTCTTTGAGGGCGAAAAAAATGAAATTTTGATGGTCGATTGTGGCTCTATGAATACTATTTTAAAAAACAGCCACATCAAATTTAAGGACTACGTTTCTGACTTCATTATGCCTCGATACGACGACGCGCTTGAAAAAAGTTTTCTTCTGACGCACTTTCACAGAGACCACTTCTGCGGGTTGAAGTACATTTTGAAAAAACAAAAAAAATTTTTTGATAATATCTACATTCCCTACCCCGCTCTGAATGAGTCGCGGCAAACTTTGCTTTTGGAGATGGCAATTTACGCTTTTACTTTTCTTAAAAGGCAACAAGCCTGCGCGAGTATGAGCACGAGCGCATTGTTTATCTTTGATTTTTTGAGAAAAAACAGCTTTGCAAACAATGTCATTCCTCTAAAACGCGACGATATTTTTGAATTCGCGGGAATAAAATATAACGTGCTAAATCCTTTTTGTGAATCATTTCCGTTTTCGCAGGGATTTTCCGATATTATTGGTGCTCTTGACGCTTTATTAAAAAAATCTTTGCAGACTGATTTGATTGATGAATTTTTCCATTTAAGAAATTTATTTTGCCGCGAATACATTAACTGTTGCGATTTATGCAGAGAAACTGATTCATTTTTTGATGAAAATATAACTGAATCAATAAAAAATCTTAATTTCTGCACTATTGAGCTAAACAATTTATCAAAAAAATTAATCTATATCGATGTTGCCGATGAAATAATGTCGTTTTTAAACGATGAAAATACTCGTATACAATACAGCTCTGCGCAAAATTCTGCCAGCATAGTTTTTCAAAATGAACTTCAAAATTCTTTTAACGGCGGAAACATACTGATGACCGCCGACGTTACTCGTGATATTTTAAATTTACTTGAAAATGATTTATTTCAGGTCTATAATGTAATAAAAGCCCCTCATCATGGCACAAATAATTATCAGAGTGATGTTTTAAATCGTTTAACTTGCTCTCACATTATAATTTCAAACGGAGAATATCATGCCGGCAGCAAAATTTCTGTCAATTATGCTAATAACACTGCCATAAAGCACTGTGTCGGAACAGAAAATTGTGATTATTTACTTAAAAGCCATTCTTGCTGCAATCGGATCTTATTTTGCGATTCCTTACAAAAGTCCGGCGAGTTAAGCTCTCACTGTCTCAAAAATTCACTTTCTGCAGGCGTAAATCGTTGTGGTATTTATGTAGTTTCTCCAAATGGTGATAGAGGTTGCTATTGCGATTAATTTTTATAAAAAGGTGATGATACTATTGGTTTCTGAGATGATTGATGCCGTCAAAAATGCCGAGATATCTGCTATGGACAAACAAAAAATGGCCAAAAAGCAAGCCGATTTGATTATTGAGGACGCTAATAAAGAGGCTCAAAGTATCACTAAAGCAAAAATTAAAGAAGCTAAAGCTAAGGCCGATTTAAGAATTAATTTTGCAAAAAGTTCTGTTGAAGAAGCCTACAAAAAAAATATTAAAAAATGTGAAGAAAATATCAGAAAATTAAAAGAAAAATCAGAAAATATGAAGGCTCAAACAATAAAAACAGTCATTAATTTGATTGTTGACTAACCTAGCAAAGGCAGGTGCGCAATTATGGCCGTTCTTCCTATGAAAAAAGTTAATATATGTGCGCTCAAAAAAGACAGAAAGTCTGTCCTCGAAACTTTACAGCGTTTGGGATTGGTAGAGGTTTCTGATTTGGATAAAAATTCGACCGATTTTAAGACAATCGACACTTTTAATATGCGTTCAGTTTTTGATAAAAATAAATTTATAGCTCAAAATGCTTTGGAAATCCTCGAGAAATACCTCCCAGAAGAAAAAGTCTTTCTCAGCAGTATACGGGGGCAAAATGACATTTCAAAGGAAAATTATTATATTTTTGCAAACGAAACTGAAGAAATCATGCGCGTTGCAAATGAAATCGTACGTCTTTCTAAATTAATTGACGATGAAAATGCTGAAGTCGTTCGGTTACACGCTCAAATTGATGCACTGTCCGACTGGAAACCTCTTGATGTCCCAATGAATTTTGAAGGAACTAAAAAAACTCGTGCTTTTATTGGCTCTTTACCTTTAGACATCAGCGAATCTGACGCAAAATTGCTGCTGGCTAAGGCATTGCCAAATGAAGAAATGTACACATTGCAAGTTTTATCTAGAAGTACTGAACAAACTTGTATTTTCATTTTGTGTCATATTTCGTTAGCTGACAAAATTTGGTCTGTGCTCAGAGAAAATGGCTTCGCATTGCCGACTTTCGTTTCTGATGAAGTTCCTAGTTTGAAAATAGAGGAAATTTTGCACAGAATAAAAGACCTCGAAACACAAATTTTTAATGCGGAAAAAGAAATTAAAAGTTACAAAGGTCAGCGAAATGCAATAAAGTTTATGGTTGATTATCATACTATGCGTTCGCAAAAATATGAGGTCATCTCCAAACTTTGGCACACAAAAAATGTATTTATGCTGAGTGGATTTATTCCTCAAAAATATGCAAAAAAATTGGAAACTGCTTTGACTTCCAAGTTCGATATTGCAATTGACTTCTCTGCGCCGGATGATAATGACGATGTTCCAGTCACTTTGCAAAATAATTCCTTCGCTTCGCCGGTTGAAGGCGTTCTCGAAAGTTATAGCTTGCCGGGAAAAGGTGAAGTTGACCCTACTTCTGTGATGGCAATTTTTTATTATATTTTGTTCGGAATGATGCTTTCTGACGCGGCTTATGGGCTTATAATCGTTGCGGCCTGCGGATTCGTCTTGACAAAATATAAAAACATTAAACCCGGAATGAAAAAAGCTTTGAAGATGTTTTTGTTTTGCGGAATTTCCACGACTTTTTGGGGCATTTTATTCGGAAGCTATTTCGGAGATGTTATTGACGTGGTCTCTACGACCTTCTTTAATTCACCTGTAATCGTTCCTGCACTGTGGTTTGTTCCACTTAACGAGCCTATGCGAATGCTCGCATTTTCATTCGGAATCGGTATAGTTCACCTGTTTACCGGACTTCTTATACAATTATATGAATTAATTTTGGCTAAAAAATTCAAGGATGCTATATATGATGTGGTCTCTTGGTATTTGCTGGTTGGTGGGCTTATAATTTACATGCTTTCGGTACCAATGGTTGCAGAAATGTTGGTTTTAAACTTTATTTTGTCTCATTCTATTGGAAACGTCGGCCTAATCTGTGCTATAGTAGGCGCTTTATTGATTTTATTTACTGCCGGCAGAGAATCAAAAAGCCCCTTCAAGCGGTTACTTAAGGGGTTATATGGCCTTTATGGCGTTACTGGTTATCTTAGCGACATTCTCTCTTATTCACGACTTTTGGCACTGGGTCTAGCCACTGGCGTTATTGCTCAAGTTTTCAACAAAATGGGTACTATGGCAGGAAATGGCCCTGTTGGAATAGTCTTATTCATAGTTGTGTTTATTGTGGGACATACCATGAATATCGCTATTAACCTTTTGGGAGCATATGTTCATACCAATAGATTGCAATTTGTGGAGTTTTTTGGCAAGTTTTATGAGGGCGGAGGAAGAAAATTTTCACCGTTTTTTGTAAATACAAAATATTTTAATGTTACGGAGGATATTTATAATGAGTAATTTCGGAATTGTTTTAGCTTTATTGGGTGCGGCTTTAGCATCGTTCATGGCAGGAATTGGATCTGCAATTGGAGTTGGTATGGCTGGCGAGGCCGCTGCTGGTGTCGTTACAGAAGACCCTGGGAAATTTGGTAAAGTTTTGTTACTTCAATTATTGCCAGGTACACAAGGCATTTACGGTCTTTTAGTCGCCGTCTTAACTCTTATACAAATCGGAATTTTAGGTGGTTCTTCTGATGTTTCTTTAGGTCAAGGACTTTTATATTTGGTCTCTTGCTTACCTATCGCTTTTGTTGGCTTATGGTCAGCCATTCGCCAAGCTAGAGCTGCTGTTTCTGGTATCGGAACTGTGGCCAAACGCCCTGAACAAATGGGTAAGGCCATGATCTTTCCAGCTATGGTCGAGACTTATGCGATTTTGGCACTTTTGGTCTCTGTTTTATCTATTTTAAATATCCCTAAAATTAATATTTAATTTTGCCTATCTTATTTGTGGGGAGTTTTATTTATGACAGGTTTGGACAAAATTGTTAATCTTATCGACGAGGAAGCTTCAGCCTCGGCTTATGAAATAATTAATTCTGCGGAAGAGAAGGCTAAAAAAATTGTCGTTCAGGCTAAAGCCGACGCTGAAAACACTGCGAGTTCAATCATCAAAAATGCTGAAAATCAGGCTGAATTCATCTTAAAACGTGCCATTTCTTTGGCAAACTTAAAAGAGCGCGAAATGATTCTTGAAGCAAAGCGTGAACAAATTAATTATGTTTTTGACGAAACTAAAAAGTCTTTACGTAGTCTGCCTGTTGAGGAATATTTTGAACTAATTTTAAAGTTGTGTAAAAAATATGTTAGCCCTTTGAAAGGTGAAATCATTTTTTCTAGCGCGGATTTGAAAAAAGTTCCGCAGGATTTTCAGGCTAATTTATCAAAATTGGTTAACTCTATTGGCGGCGAACTCTATATCTCTGAACAAACTCGCGATATCAACGGAGGATTCATTTTGTCTTATGGTGACATCGAAGAAAATTGCTCATTTGATGCGCTGTTTGAAAGTAATTTCGATTTTTTGTCCGATAAAGTCAACGAAATTTTGTTTTCGTAGAGTGTGAACTTTGAAGGGAGTTTTTTATGCGCGAACAATTTATTTATGCTGTCGCACGTATACGTGCCAAGGAATTATCTTTGCTTTCGGCACAGGACGTCAGCAGATTGATGTCCTGCGAAACTTTCGAGGAGTGTATTAACATTTTGCGCGACAAAGGCTGGGGCAGCGAAACTGTTGATGTCGCCGATTATCAGGCTTTGCTGAAAATCGAAGAAGCTAAACTTTGGCAGTTGATTTCTGAATTGGTTCCGGACAAATCACTTTTTAATGTGGTTTTATTGCCTACGGATTTTCATAATTTAAAAGCCGCTGTTAAGGGGTATATTACAGAATCGCTCTCAGAAAATTTGTTTATTCCTGGTGGAAATGCAGATATTTCTCATTTGACGCGGTGCATTGAAGAACGTAACTTTTCTGACTTGCCGGCTTATATGGCTGAATCTGCCAAACTGGCTTTTGAAAAATTGCTTCATACCGGCGACGGACAACTTTGCGACAACATTATAGACAAGGCTTTATTAGAGGCAATTATCGGCGAGGGCAACCGCTCAAAAAGCGCATTAATTAGAGACTATGCTGAATTTTATGTCGCCAGTTCTAATATTAAAATCACTGTTCGGAGTCTGATTTTGAAAAAAAATATGAACTTTTTAAATTCTATTTTAGTTAAATGTGACTCGATTGATGTTCAAAAACTGGCGGCTGCAACTTCTGGTGGAATTGACGGTTTATGCGAATATCTTGAGTTTACTCCCTACTCTGATGCTGTGCCTTTTATAAAAGAATCTTTACAAAAATTTGAATTTTGGCGTGATAATAAAATTATTGAACTTATAAAATCAGAAAAATATAATTCTTTCTCAATCGGCCCGATTATTGCTTATATTTTGGCTCGTCAAAATGAATTTAAGGTCGTTAGAATTATTCTTTCTGGAAAATTACACCACATCGAAAACGACTTGATAAAAGAGAGGTTGCAGATGATGTATGCATAGAATTGCTGTGGTCGGAGAAAAAGACAGCATTTATGGTTTTGCTGCGCTTGGGTTGGAAATTTTCTCAGTTAAAAATCCTCTTGAAGCCAAAACTATCATCAAACGGCTGATAAGCGAAAACGTCGCTATTATCTATTTGACTGAGTCGATTATTGCGGATATTTATCACGAATTAACCGAAATTACTGCGGACAGTTTCGTTTCTATTATCCCGATCCCCGGCTTGATTGGGGAAACCAAAATTGGTGTTGAAAATTTGAAAAAAGCCGTTATAAAAGCTGTCGGAACGGATATTTTGTTTTCATAAATAATTTAAGCAGGTGAAATAATGAGCAGAGGTATTATAAAAAAAGTCGCGGGTCCTCTTGTTATTGCCGAGGGCATGAAAGACGCTAATATGTTCGATGTTGTGCGCGTTAGCGACGAACGTTTGATTGGTGAAATTATCGAAATGCATGGCGACAAAGCTTCCATTCAAGTTTATGAGGAAACTTCCGGGTTAGGTCCCGGTGCTCCGGTTGAATCATCTGGTGAGCCACTAAGCGTTGAACTCGGTCCTGGTCTTATCGGCAGTATTTTTGATGGAATTCAGCGACCTTTAGATGATATTATGCATGTTTCTGGAAATAATTTGAAACGTGGCGTGGAAGTCCCTTCTTTAAAGCGAAATAAAAAGTGGACATTTGTCCCTTGCGTTGATGTCGGAGACAAAGTTGAATCTGGCGATGTCATTGGTACCGTTGCCGAAACTGAACTTGTTAAACACAAAATAATGGTACCAACCGGAGTCTCTGGCGTTGTTAAGTCAATAAAAAAAGGAAATTATTCTGTAGACCAGACCGTTGCGGTTATTAAATCCGAAAATATCGAGAAAGAACTTTCTCTTTTGCAAAAATGGCCTGTTCGCGTTGGCAGACCTTTTAAAAAGAAATTATCCCCCGATATGCCTCTAATTACCGGTCAAAGAGTTATTGATACGCTTTTCCCTATCGCAAAAGGCGGTGTTGCTTCGGTGCCTGGACCTTTTGGCAGCGGAAAAACTGTCGTTCAGCATCAGTTGGCAAAATGGGCTGATGCTGACATTGTTGTTTATATCGGCTGCGGCGAGCGCGGAAACGAAATGACTGATGTTTTAAACGAATTTCCAGAGCTTATCGACCCTAAAACCGGACAATCTTTGATGAAACGTACGGTACTTATTGCAAACACCTCGGATATGCCTGTTGCTGCGCGTGAAGCTTCTATTTATACAGGAATTACCATCGCGGAATATTTTCGTGATATGGGTTATTCTGTTGCGCTTATGGCCGATTCTACTTCGCGTTGGGCTGAAGCTTTACGCGAAATGTCTGGTCGGTTGCAAGAAATGCCTGGTGAGGAAGGCTATCCAGCATATCTTGGCAGCAGATTGGCTCAATTTTATGAGCGTGCTGGTAGAGTTATGTCTTTGGGAAAAGTTTCAAGAGAAGGCGCTTTATCAGTTATTGGTGCAGTTTCTCCTCCTGGTGGAGACATTTCTGAACCGGTTTCTCAAGCCACTTTGCGAATTGTAAAAGTCTTTTGGGGCCTAGACTCTTCTCTCGCTTATAAACGCCATTTTCCGGCCATTAACTGGTTAAATAGTTATTCGTTATATGTCGACACTTTATCGGACTGGTTTAACAAAAATGTAGATTCGTCTTTTATGGAACGCCGCGCTCAAGTTTTGAAGCTCCTTCAGGAAGAGGCCGAACTTGAGGAAATCGTTAAACTTGTTGGTATGGATGCCTTATCGCCTCAGGACAGACTAAAATTGGAGGCTGCTCGCTCAATTCGCGAGGACTTTTTACATCAAAACGCATTCCACGATGAGGATACTTATACACCAATAAGCAAGCAATTTTTAATGATGAACTTGATTTTGGAGTTTTATAATTTCTCTTTGCACGCCGTTGAAAACGGTGTCTCCGTCGATGATTTGCTTAATTTGCCTGTAAAAGAACAGATTGGCCGATTTAAGTATGTTTCAAGCAAAAAGTCAGGTGAAGAATATAAAAACATTTTACAGAAAGTTGCCGTACAAGTCGGAGCTATATTGAAAAAGGAGGATTTTTGATGCCAAAAGAGTACAGAACTATTGATGAAGTTGCCGGTCCTTTAATGTTGGTTCGCGACGTCGAAAATGTGAATTTCGATGAGCTTGGTGAAATAGAACTTTCCAATGGAGAAAAACGTCGCTGCAGAGTATTGGAAATCGACGGCTCTAATGCACTTGTACAGCTGTTTGAAAATTCTGCTGGAATAAATCTTTCGAACAGCAAGGTTCGTTTTCTGGGCAGAAGCATGCAACTCGGCGTTTCTATTGATATGCTAAGTCGCGTTTTTGACGGTTTGGGACGACCTATCGATGGTGGCCCGGAAATTTTGCCGGAAAAACGTTTGGACGTAAATGGATTGCCGATGAATCCTGCTGCACGAAATTATCCTCAAGAATTCATTCAAACTGGAATATCTGCTATCGACGGCTTAAATACACTCGTTAGAGGACAAAAACTTCCGATTTTCTCTGCAAGTGGTCTTCCTCACGCCAATTTAGCCGCTCAAATTGCACGTCAAGCCAAAGTTCGCGGTACTGATGAACCTTTCGCTGTGGTGTTTGCCGCAATGGGAATAACCTTTGAAGAATCGCAATTTTTTATCGAAAGTTTCAAAGAAACCGGAGCTATTGACCGCACTGTTATGTTTTTGAATTTGGCCAATGACCCTGCCGTTGAGCGTCTCGCTACCCCCAAAATGGCGCTTACCGCTGCTGAATATTTGGCTTTTGAAAAAAATATGCACGTGCTTGTCATTATGACAGATATCACCAACTATGCTGACGCATTGCGCGAAGTTTCTGCCGCCCGAAGAGAAGTCCCTGGCAGACGCGGATACCCCGGATATATGTACACGGATTTGGCTACGATTTACGAACGAGCCGGCCGACAAAAAGGTAAAAATGGAAGTATAACTTTGATTCCGATTTTAACTATGCCAGAGGATGACAAAACTCACCCTATCCCCGATTTAACCGGTTATATTACAGAAGGGCAAATCATTCTTAGTCGTGAGCTTTTTAGAAAAGGTGTTACCCCACCTATCGATGTTTTACCGTCACTTTCTAGATTGAAAGATAAAGGAATTGGCGAGGGAAAAACTCGCGCAGACCATTCTAGCACGATGAATCAGTTGTTTTCTGCGTATGCTAGAGGCAAAGAAGCTAAAGAGCTCATGGTAATTCTTGGTGAGGCAGCTCTCACAGATATTGATAAGCTTTATGCAAAATTTGCGGAGGCTTTTGAAGCTGAATACGTTTCTCAGGGGTATGAAAACAACCGAAGCATCGAAGAAACTTTGGATATCGGTTGGAAGTTGCTCTCCATTTTGCCTCGAAGCGAACTTAAAAGAATCAGCGACGAATTTCTTGATAAGTATTACGGAAAAAGTGGTGATTAATTATGGCAAATGTTCATGTAAATCCAACTCGGATGGAACTCACTCGTTTAAAGAAAAAACGCTTAATGGCGGTGCGCGGACACAAACTTTTAAAAGACAAACGTGACGAATTGATGAAACAATTTATTTCCTTAATGGAAAAAAACAAAAAGCTTCGTGAAAAAGTTGAAATTGGAATAAAAAAAGCTAACCAAATGTTTTTGTTGGCTAAGTCCGAAATGAGCGACGAAGCTTTAAATGTCGCACTGCTCGCACCAAAACAATCAGTTTCCATCGATGTCTCTAGCAAAAACATCATGAGCGTGAATGTGCCTAAATTTGAATACAAAACTCGCACTGCTGATAAAAATGATATTTTTTCTTATGGATTAGCTTTTACTTCATCCGGGCTGGATATTGCGGTAAAGTCGCTCTCTGACGTGTTTGAAGATATGTTGAAACTTGCAGAAGTAGAAAAATCTTGTCAGCTTTTAGCCGCAGAAATAGAAAAAACTCGCCGCAGAGTTAATGCGCTCGAGTATGTTGTTATTCCTCAGGCAGAAAATGGCATTCGATATATCTCTATGAAATTAGATGAAAATGAACGGAGCGCTCAAGCCAGACTGATGAAAACCGGCGCTACAAAATAAACTGTGGATACGTATAAATTGTATCCACAGTTTGTTTTATTTAAAATCTTGAAAAACGCGCTAGTTCATCTTCTGGAGTGTATCCACTTCCTCCAGCTAACATATCTGCCTTAGAAGCATCTCTTTTTGTTTTGTAAATTTTTTTATCTTTTGTTGTTGACGATACCCAGCCTGATTTTCCATCATTAAAAACATGAAAATCAATTGTTCCTCCAGAAATTCCTTCCATGTCCATATCCTTTAATTCAGCAGAGCTCTTTTTCATTTTTCTCTTCCTTTCATTAAAAATTTAAATTGTTAATAACGCGATAGAGGATTATTCCATTGGTCTTTTACTGCGTCCAAATCCTTCCAGCCGATGTTTTGGCTAACAGATTTTTCTTTTGACGCAGAAATACCACTGCCTCCAGATGCTTTATCTACTGCAATAGCGTCTTTAGAGCTTTGAAAAATATCTCCAGGTGCAGCAGAAGCAACCCAGCCAGCACTGCCATCTTCAAATACATGAAAATCAACCGTTCCACCAGAAACCTCACTTATCGAGCTATCACTCAATTCGCATGGGCTTGTGTTTTTATATTCTTTCTTTTTCACTTTAATTACTCCTTCTTTCTTAAAAATAAATTAAGTTACGCAACTTGTTAATATTATACCATTAATTTTCATATATGTCAATAATTTTGGTAAAAATATTTATAATATATTTCCTATTCTTATTGACGTTTTTTTTTCAATTGGGTATAATATTATTAAAATTCTATCTGAAAGGTGGGAACGCATAATCACTTTAATGCTGATTATGTTTTGCAATGAAAAGAATAGAAATAGCTAAATTATATAAAAACTCTGCAGATTTTTCTAACGCTGAAGTTACTGTTTGCGGCTGGGTAAAAACTATTAGAGACTCCAAATCACTGGGATTTATGCAGCTAAATGACGGCAGCTTTTTTAAGGACATTCAGGTTGTTTTCGAAGAAAACCATATTGAAAATTTTAAGGAAGTTGCTAAACTTAATGTTGGTTCTGCAGTTCGTATAAAAGGGAATGTCGTTTTAACTCCAGAAGCAAAACAGCCGCTCGAAATTCAAGCTCGAGAAGTCTTTATAGAAGGTAAATCAACAAGTGATTACCCTTTGCAGAAAAAAAAGCACTCACTCGAATACCTTAGAACTATTGCTCACCTTCGTCCTCGCACAAATACTTTCAGCGCCGCTTACAGAGTTCGTTCTGCGGCCGCTTATGCTATTCACAAATTTTTTCAAGAGCAAGGCTTTATTTATGCACACACTCCAATAATTACTGGCAGCGATTGCGAAGGCGCTGGCGAAATGTTTACGATTACCACGCTTAACCTCGAAAAAGTACCTAAAACTGCAGATGGAAAAGTTGACTATTCTCAAGATTTCTTTCAAAAACATACTTCTTTGACGGTTTCGGGGCAACTTGAGGGTGAATGTATGGCTATGGCTTTTGGAAAAATTTATACATTTGGACCAACTTTTAGAGCCGAAAAATCGTATACTCAACGTCACGCTGCAGAATTTTGGATGATTGAACCAGAAATTGCTTTTGCTGATCTCAATGAGTGCATGGAAATTGCCGAAAATATGATGAAATTTATTATAAGGTACGTGCTAGAGACCTGTCCCGCCGACATGGAATTTTTTGACCAATTCTACGATAAAGAATTGCTTAGTCGGCTTGAAAACATTGTAAATTCTGACTTTGGCGTGGTCACTTACACTGATGCTGTTAAAATTTTGGAAGAAAACAATGATAACTTCGACTACAAAGTTTCGTGGGGAATTGACCTTCAGACTGAGCACGAAAAATATTTAACTGAGAAAATTTATAAAAAGCCTGTGTTTGTCATCGATTATCCAAAAGAAATAAAATCGTTCTATATGCGCGAAAATGAGGATGGTAAGACCGTTTCTGCAATGGATTTATTAGTCCCAGGGATTGGAGAAATTATCGGCGGAAGTCAGCGTGAGGAGCGGTTAGAACGTTTAATTGCACGTATGGAAGAGTTAAATTTGCCCGAGGAAGATTATTGGTGGTATCTTGACCTGCGCCGCTACGGAACGGCTGTACATTCAGGTTTTGGATTGGGCTTTGAACGCCTTATTATGTATTTAACCGGAATCTCTAACATCAGAGATGTGCTGCCTTTCCCTCGAACTACCGGCACTGCCGAGTTTTAATTTATTGCAAAAATTTCATTTTTCTATTGACAATATTTTTCATATATGTTATCATTATTAAAACTGTTTTTCCAAAGACAGTAGGTGCATGATGCGTAATGTGATTTTCACGCCTACCGAGGATTTGTGCGAGTATACTTTATTGGATATTTACGCCTTTTCTGCGGTTCGCGGAAAGGGCTTTTCGTTTTTTATGTGCAGTTTTAAATTTATCTGTGGAGGTGAATATTTTGCCAAGCGAGAAAATTTTAGAACAAAAAAAGGCTCTCGTTGCCAGTTTATCTGATAAATTAAAAAATTCTTGCGCGGGTGTAATTGTAAACTATAAAGGTATCAACGTTTCTGATGATACTAAGCTGCGTAAGGAACTCAGAGAATCCGGCGTTGAGTATTTTGTTGTGAAAAATACTTTGCTTCAAAGAGCCGCAAAAGAAGCTGGTTTAGATGGCTTAGAGCCTGTTTTAGAAGGTACTACTGCTATCGCTATCAGCAAAGAGGATCATGTTGCTGCTGCTAGAATTCTTTGTAAATTCGCCGATGAAAATGACTTTTTTAAAGCTAAAGCTGGTTTCATCGAGGGAAAAGTTATCAGCGAGGCTGAAGTTAACAATCTTGCCAAACTTCCTACAAAAGAAGTTCTTGTTGCAAAAGCTCTTGGTGGCTTGAATGCTCCTATTTCTGGCTTTGTTACGGTGCTTAACGGCACAATTAGAGGTCTTGTTGTTGCACTTAATGCTATTGCAGAAAAACAAAGTGCTTAAAAAATTTGAAAACTTATAAAAAATGGACTTTTTGTCCTAAATTATCGAAATTTTTGGAGGTTATTTATTATGTCAGAGAAAGTTACTAAGTTAATTGAAGATGTTAAATCGTTAACCGTTTTAGAATTAAGCGAGCTCGTTAAAGCTCTTGAGGAAGAATTTGGTGTTTCTGCTGCTGCTCCTGTTGCTGTTGCCGCTGCTCCTGCCGCTGGTGGCGCTGCTGCCGCTGAAGAAAAAACTGAATTCGATGTTATTCTCAAATCAGCCGGCGCTAACAAAGTTGCTGTTATCAAAGTTGTTAAAGAAATCACCGGTCTTGGCCTGAAAGAAGCTAAAGAAGTTGTTGACGGTGCTCCTAAAGCCGTTAAAGAAGGAGCTTCTAAAGAAGATGCCGAAGCTATTAAAGCTAAATTAACAGAGGCTGGCGCTGAAGTAGAAGTTAAATAGTTGAATTGAATTTAATTATTACAAAAAAGCATAGACAAGCCAAGTCTATGCTTTTTTATTTTGGGTTTGTTTATTTTGTTGCTAACACTATTGACTTATGCACTTTTTTGCGATATAATATCACTTATTGTTGCGGCATTGTGTAATGGTAGCACAGCAGACTCTGACTCTGTTTGTCTGGGTTCGAATCCTAGTGCCGCAGCCATTTTTGTTGTCAAGAAAGCGAACAAAGTATTTAAGCTGAACATCACTGCCAACAAAAAATTACCTTTGTTAAAGTGTATTACTTTTGTCAAGGAGTAGTTAAGTTGTTAAAAAAATTATAAAATGGCTTTATTTGAAGCAAAAACTTATGTAAATTACTTGTAAAATTTATATGTGTATAACTAAAATTGCTCATTTTGAGCTTTTTATTTCGAGGTGTAGCTCAGTTTGGTGGAGCGCTGCGTTCGGGACGCAGAGGCCGCAAGTTCGAATCTTGTCACCTCGACCACAACTTAACGTATCTATTGATACAAGCCGAGAGCCCAGTAACTGAAGTGCCCCCTGTCAAGTAAACAGTGAAAAAATAAAAGGATCAATTTAAAGATTTTGAGTTTAAATAATTTCTAAATTCGATTGGAGTCATACAACACAATCGTTTTTGATACCTTTTTGTGTTGTAATATTCGATATATTGCTTGATAGCGGTTACAAGTTCATCGTAAGTTTTAAATGTTTTAAGATAATACATTTCAGATTTCAAAGTGCCCCAAAACGCTTCCATAGGTCCATTATCGATACATCTTGATATACGTGACATGCTTTGTGTCATTCCAGCATCGTTAAGTTTTTTTCTAAATAAAACAGAAGTATACTGAATTCCACGATCACTATGAAAAATAGGTTTGACATTAGGAAATTTTTCTCTGGCTATATCAAAGTTTTTAAATACTAAATCGTTGTTATTGGATCGTGCGATATTGTAAGCAACTATACTTTTGTCGCTTAAATCAAGAATTGCACTTAAGTACACTTTAGTAGTTCCATATTTCATTTCTGTTACATCAGTTAGCCACTTTTCTCCAAATTTGTTCGATTTAAACTCACGATTTAAAACATTTTCAGCAGTTATTTCCGGTTTACATTTAATGTAATTTTTTCTCTTTTTTCAACAAACTGATTTTAAGTTTTTTATTCTCATTAACCTTAAAACACGTTTTTCATTAATTTTGAAATCATTTTCACGATTTAATTTTATTGTCATTTGTCTATACCCTAGTATTGCGCCTGATTCTTCATAGTTTTTCTCAATTAGTTTAAGTAATTTTTGATTAAAAACTTCATTTACAGATTCTTTTCTATTTAGCCATTTGTAGTAGGAAGAACGCTGCACTTTTGCGATTATACATAACTTCTTAACACTATATTTTTTGCTTAATTCTTTAATTGTCAGATAAATATTTTTATTCTTTGTTGTATTAAGAGACTTCACCACCTTTCCAGCTCTTTGACTTTTTTTAAGAATTCATTCTCCATTTTTACATACTCATTTTGTATACGCAAAAGTCTGTTCTCTTCTTTTACTTTCTCAAGTTCTGTCATTTCTGACCAAGTCTTTTTCTTTCCTCTTTTATCAAGTAATGCTTTTGGTCCTTCACTTTTAAACTTCTTACACCAATAATAGATTTGCTGATATGAAATTTTAAATTTTAATGCTGTTTCCACATAATCGTTTTTGTTTTCAAAACAATATTTGACCGCCTCCAATCTCTCTTCATACGTTGTTTTTCTACCTTTCCCATTCACCATCTTACGTGTCGCCTCTCTTTTAAAATCTGTAAAAGTTTTGCCTCTATTATACTCCTTTACCCATTTTAAAATAGTTGTTGAACTATGAATTTTAAATTTTATGGCTATATCTTTGTAGGATCCATCTCCATTGAGGTAGGATTTAACTACTTTATTTTTAAACTCTGCTGTGTATATAATATTGTGACAATTTTGCGTAAATACCGATTCTCCAAATGCTGTATATTTTATATACCATCTCCGTACTGTGTCTCGATTAACTCCATATTTTTTGCCTATCTTCTCTTGTGATATTTCACCTACCATTAATTCTTTTACTGCTTTTATCTTCTCTTCCGGCTTTATTTCCTTTTTCTTCTTTTCTTCATACATAAAAATATGCCCCCATTTCGTAAACAGTTTTTATTTTTTACCTGTCTACTTTATGGGTAGCATATCAGAAAGGGGCTTTTTTATTTTTTCATATTTTAAAGAGAAGCCTTCACCTAAGTCAAGAGAACGCTAACATTTTAGTGTAAAGTATCGATATAATTAAAAAGCTGTATATTTTATTGAACAATAATTTGTGATATGTTATAATTAAAAAGTAAGATGTTGGAAGGTTCAGGTGAAAAGCGGTTTTACTGAAAGAGATGATTTTAAAATTAATTATGAATGTTTGGACGTATCACCTTGGTAAAGGAGTGTTAGGTATGAAGGAAACAAATAAGGTATTTAAGATATTAGTTGCTTCAATTTGCTGCTGTTATTTATTTTCTGTATCAATGTATCCCGTTAAGGTATTTGCTGATGAAACTGCATTCAACTCAAATACAAAGTCCCACCGAAAAAGCGAAATTTTAAAAACGTATCCTCCAAATTTATCAGAAATGCAAGAAATTGGATTTGGCGCTTTCAAAACTGAATCTGGTGAAGTTGTTGAACCTAGAGTTAGACCGGACGCACACTTTAGGGCTGATAACGGTAAGGAATATTTCATTTTTTACGAAAATCACCTCGACATATTAAGAGACACCTTGTATAAAACCCTGCAAAACTTGTATGAAGAATATTATACAACGTTTCTACTAGGCCGCAACTTTTTGAACAACGAAGCTAATGACGGAGGTTTTTTCACAACGTTAATTAGTTTGCCGGGAATGTGGGTAACAGACAACATTGCAAATTTGGATTTTTTGCTTGGTTTGTTTGGGCTGTCGAACGGTGTCGCAAGTGCACGCGATAAAGCACGGTTGCTAATGGAGAGAAGCAAAGAGTTAATTAAAGAATGTGAAAGCCGTGAACTTTTGCGCAAAAGTGGAATCCCAACAAAAGGAATATTAACTTTTGTAGAAAAAGATTTGAAAAATCCTTTCGTAAATATTTTTGCTCCTTCAGATTACAACCAAATTGAAAAGAACTTTAATGATATTATGCTTGCAGGTTCTAATGATAAAAACACAATAGCTCAAATCAATAGTGCGTTGGATAAGTACTATGAAGAAATGACTCCCAGGGCATCTGTTGGCCACGCTGTCGATTTCACTTTTCCACTCAGTCGAGCAAGTTACTATTTGTCAAACTTCGAAAAAGACTTACAAAGCAAAGATGAAGAAACTCTTAGCGCTATGTTTGAGCTGCGTAAAAAAATAAATCGATTAACTCTTGAACATAGGTTCATTTTCGAGCAGAATAAAGCACCAATTTTAGGAATAACTATTGATCGGTGTAAGATTATCCTGGAAGATGAGCAGCGAACGATGATTTTCTTAGACCAACAGGAAACCAAAAAATTTATTCAGAAAATCGAAAAAATGCTAGACTCGAAAGCATCTATTATTTCTGGCCAATATTCTTTTGAGGGATTTACTGGTCCCCAACTTCGCGAACTCGCAGAGTCTTTAAAGCCGGAGTCTTTTCAGGATATGATAGACGAAATGGAAAAAGATATTCGCACCGCAGAAAAAGAATGTGATAAAATAAAAGCCGCCTCAATGTTTTCAGCCGCGCGCGCAGTAAAGCAATTTGCTGTTCGTGATGACATAATTCAGTTTGCAAGCAATTTGCTTACAGACTCGGGGGTAAGTACGCAAAGCGGGCAAATTCAAAAATTTAACGAAAATGACGTCAAAGAATATTTGAGCGCTCAAAATAGCTCTGAACTATCTGGGATGGAATCACCACTGGCACTCGCAGTAAATGACTTAAACCTAACTCCTGTTGAAAAATCAAGCTTAATAAAAAGTTTTGAGCAATTTTTGGAGTATCGCGATATGCAAGCTAACTTGGAAATTAAAAAATCAAAAAAAGATTACCTCGATGAAGTAAAAAAAGATCAGGATGATTTCCTTAACCTTTTTAAGTTATACATCAGACTGGTGAGAGGCGATTATAACACACGGAATGATTTTTGGGGCATAGTGGTCGAAGAAGTCAAGAAGTGCTGTGAAACGGTAAATAAGCGGTTAAGAACTCTTCGCGAATATTTTATTCAAGAAATTCAAAGATTGGATTGATAAAACATGAAAAAATTTTTAAAATGCATTATTAGTGGGGTATTGGTACTTTCATTATTAATTGCTCCTCTAAGAAATTATTCATTGGCTATGCCTGATTCTTCTTCTACTAGCTCGTCTCCTATTCAATCTACAGAAACGAATATTGCAACTATAAGATGGACATTGCCAGCAATCCTAGTTGCTGCGGTAAGCTTAGCTGTAGCAGGGACAATCGGCTATTTTATCGGCAATCATCAATATCTAAAGTACAGTAAAGAAATAACGTTTAAAGGATCCGCAGCTTCCTCCAAAAGCGAAATTCCCACTGGGACAATTTATCCTATTCCACTTGCAAGGCAGCTCTTAAATCGTATTATAAAAGAAGATATTCCAAAACTAAAAGGCAACAATGAGTTCCCTGCAGGTTGTATAGCCGACCTGGAAACCTATTTATGGATGATTTCTGGTAATCTGGGTAACAAACCTTTGGCACAAGAGTTGCTAACAATGTCGCAGGTAATGAGTGGCCTTATACATACAGAAAACAAAACGGTCACTGTTGGCTACCTCATAGACCTGCTGAAGCAATCTCAGGATTTGATAAATCAAGCTGAAGCTCAAAGCTCTACAAAATCTGATTTGTAAAATAAAAAAGACCTCATCTTGAAGTGCCCCCCTGTCAAGTAAACAGTGAAAAAATAAAAGGATCAATTTAAAGATTTTGAGTTTAAATAATTTCTAAATTCGATTGGAGTCATACAACACAATCGTTTTTGATACCTTTTTGTGTTGTAATATTCGATATATTGCTTGATAGCGGTTACAAGTTCATCGTAAGTTTTAAATGTTTTAAGATAATACATTTCAGATTTCAAAGTGCCCCAAAACGCTTCCATAGGTCCATTATCGATACATCTTGATATACGTGACATGCTTTGTGTCATTCCAGCATCGTTAAGTTTTTTTCTAAATAAAACAGAAGTATACTGAATTCCACGATCACTATGAAAAATAGGTTTGACATTAGGAAATTTTTCTCTGGCTATATCAAAGTTTTTAAATACTAAATCGTTGTTATTGGATCGTGCGATATTGTAAGCAACTATACTTTTGTCGCTTAAATCAAGAATTGCACTTAAGTACACTTTAGTAGTTCCATATTTCATTTCTGTTACATCAGTTAGCCACTTTTCTCCAAATTTGTTCGATTTAAACTCACGATTTAAAACATTTTCAGCAGTTATTTCCGGTTTACATTTAATGTAATTTTTTCTCTTTTTTCAACAAACTGATTTTAAGTTTTTTATTCTCATTAACCTTAAAACACGTTTTTCATTAATTTTGAAATCATTTTCACGATTTAATTTTATTGTCATTTGTCTATACCCTAGTATTGCGCCTGATTCTTCATAGTTTTTCTCAATTAGTTTAAGTAATTTTTGATTAAAAACTTCATTTACAGATTCTTTTCTATTTAGCCATTTGTAGTAGGAAGAACGCTGCACTTTTGCGATTATACATAACTTCTTAACACTATATTTTTTGCTTAATTCTTTAATTGTCAGATAAATATTTTTATTCTTTGTTGTATTAAGAGACTTCACCACCTTTCCAGCTCTTTGACTTTTTTTAAGAATTCATTCTCCATTTTTACATACTCATTTTGTATACGCAAAAGTCTGTTCTCTTCTTTTACTTTCTCAAGTTCTGTCATTTCTGACCAAGTCTTTTTCTTTCCTCTTTTATCAAGTAATGCTTTTGGTCCTTCACTTTTAAACTTCTTACACCAATAATAGATTTGCTGATATGAAATTTTAAATTTTAATGCTGTTTCCACATAATCGTTTTTGTTTTCAAAACAATATTTGACCGCCTCCAATCTCTCTTCATACGTTGTTTTTCTACCTTTCCCATTCACCATCTTACGTGTCGCCTCTCTTTTAAAATCTGTAAAAGTTTTGCCTCTATTATACTCCTTTACCCATTTTAAAATAGTTGTTGAACTATGAATTTTAAATTTTATGGCTATATCTTTGTAGGATCCATCTCCATTGAGGTAGGATTTAACTACTTTATTTTTAAACTCTGCTGTGTATATAATATTGTGACAATTTTGCGTAAATACCGATTCTCCAAATGCTGTATATTTTATATACCATCTCCGTACTGTGTCTCGATTAACTCCATATTTTTTGCCTATCTTCTCTTGTGATATTTCACCTACCATTAATTCTTTTACTGCTTTTATCTTCTCTTCCGGCTTTATTTCCTTTTTCTTCTTTTCTTCATACATAAAAATATGCCCCCATTTCGTAAACAGTTTTTATTTTTTACCTGTCTACTTTATGGGTAGCATATCATTTTTCGCATTTTTTAGCTTTATGTGAAAATTTTGTCGCGTGAAAAAACAAAAAAAACGCGGGATACTTTTGGCGCGAAATGTCACCGGATGCTATCCGGCGGTATGAAATGTTAAATAACAACGAATAAAGTTGAATTTTGGTGTATTTGCCTAAATTGATTTATTTACATTTAATTTTTAACCATTTTCTTCCAAATTCTACGTCGAGCTTTGGATGAGATTTATTGTAAAAACATGCCTGTTTTGGGCTGTTTCTATGCTTTTAAACAAAAAAATATCACCGATAGGTATTTTCCCATCGATGAAAAAATTAAAATTGAAAATATAAATTTTCTACTTTCTTAATGCTATTTTTACGAAAAAAGTTCATCGTTCACGCAAGATTTTTTTGCTCAATGCTTGACTTCCTTAAAGATAAGAGTTTAGATAAACATGAAACCTTGGCAATAAAAGTGGCATATATAGGAACAAAATGTAAATTTAAGTGACAATAAAACCAAGGAAAGGAGGGCAGCCAGCTGTTCCTATTACGTTTATTTTTATTGTTTAAGTTTTCAAATATTAAATTAAAAAGGAGTCTTAAATATGAACATTTTTATGAAAGAAAGCGCTACTTTCGTTCAATATTCGGCAGATGAAACTTATTGAGCATTCAAAAAATTCTTCAAATTAACCAGGAAGGTAAAGAAAAAGTTAGGCACAGATAGTTATAAATTGGACCAATATTTAAGCATACTATTAAAATCCATAAACTTTGAATTCAATGCTGACGCGGCAATAGAAAGCACTACGGCCTATCGCAAACTCCGTGGAATTTGTCTTTCTATTTTAAATTCTAATAAAAACTCTCAAAATCATGAATTTTATCAAGTGGCTAAAAAATTTACAGAAAACAACAATTTTAAATACAAAGAAAAACATACTTAACTCGAAATTTATTGTGCGTTGCCTACTCCAAAATTTACAAATTTCACAGTCGAAAAATACATAAACAAAATCAAAAAACAATCAAGTGCGGTCTTAGATATCATCGGGTTTCGCCAATTGTTTAAAAATTTATCAGCCATAGTTGGACAAGCCAAAATGGAGGCTTTAAACTCTGCAATAATGGAATCATTTTTATTTTGCACGGTAGTAAAATCTTTCTTGCAGTCAATTACAAACCATTATCTGTTTTGTTTTTTATTCAGAGATGAAGAAACGTCAAAACAAATATTTAAATTAATTACTGACCTATAAAAATTAACACAGAAAGCGTGGCTCAAATAAGAGTCACGCTTTCCTAAATTTTGTTTTAAAACTTATTTAAAGTAATTAAATTTTATTGTTACAGACGATTGCTACCATTTTATTTCTTGCGTTTGCCTTGATTATTCATCTACAAAAACAGTTTTATCTGATTCGTTATATGTAACATTTAAGTTCTTACCACTATAAAAATTATAAAATGGGGCACTTTTAATTTTGTTACCTATTGCAACTTGTATTTCTGGAATAACCCACAAATCAATAGGACGAGCTCCTTGATTCTTATTTTTTACAGCTTTAGAAAGCATTGCAACTATATTTTTGTCAATATTTAAATTTATTTTTCCATTGTCATCATTGTTCCAGTAAGATTTAATTGTGTTAAAATGGTTTTTGATAATACGGCTGTAGTCAAACTCTAATAAGTCATCAAATTTTACTTTTTTTATTCTATTAAGAAATGATTTACTATGATGGATCCTTGTATAGCCTTTTTGCAAATCATTTGCAGTCAACGTTGTGGAAGAATTTTCATCATAACCACTTAAAGATACTTCGTCTTCATTAGACGTAGCTATAAATGTAGTCCCATAACAATTTATTTTTTCTCCATCAATATTAAGAATACCGTTATCAATCATCCCTCTTAGAACTTCATCAAGAGCGCGAGTGCAAAATTTATCATATTCTTCCAACACGACTACCCCACCAGGATTGTTTTTTAAGTATTCCACTAACGGCTTATGAAATGATACTGTTTGAGAAGTCGCGGCTTTCGGTGTAAACAATTGATCAACTACGCTTTCGTTTTTCTCTATGTTAACATCAGCAGAAGATAGTATAAAAGGTGTTCCATTGTTTAAAAGTACAAATGGCAATTGCTTAGCAATAAAAGATTTTCCAACACCAGAAGGACCATAAAGATATAGCAAATCACACTGAGAATATCTTTTTCCGGACCACTTTGCCATGTCTTTTGCAACAGCTATATCAAAAAGATGACTTTTTAAAGTTTGTGTTGCGTTTTGTTGACCGTAAAAATTTTTAAAAATCAAATCTAAACGTTCCAAAATTTCTTTCTTTGACGTTTCTTTTGGTGGCGACTTAAATAGTGCAGTCGTTTCTTTATACATATTAATAAAATTTCTACTTGCCCACCGTAATTGAGAAATTTCTATTATTCCTCTTGAAAAAAAGCCTAAATAAATCACTATATCTGCAAAATTTCGAATAAAAGCTACAAACTTGCCTGCCCTGGGCCGGTTAGCAAATAATGCAGAAGGATTTTGATTTTTATATAAATTAAAAGAAACGCCATCTTCTACTTTCCCCATTGCACAACTACATTGACAAGTCGGCACATTCCCAAATACTATCAACAAAGATAACAACACTGATAAAATTTTAGTTTTTTTTCTATGATGCATAAAATATTCCCCTATTGCTTAATTTAAAATCTATTTTTTGTTTTTTACTTAGATAAACACAAGCGAGCACTTGAGGTCTTGAAAATTTTGCTGTACTTCAAATTTAAATCTATTTTTTTATGTAAATAGAAAGTTTGACAATTATAAGACGGTCCGTATTTAACTCTTCAACATTTTTTCACTTATGTTTAAAAATTGTATCTTGAAAGTTTTATTTTTTATCACGCTTTAATTTAATCCTGCAAGTCATTATCTCATAACAAAAAGGCGAAAAGTGTCAAATAATGTAGTTTTTTCTCTTGAGTATATTTCTTCACAATTTTTTATAAGAATATCATTTCTGATCTTATCGAAAAGACCTTTTTATCAAATTCTTATGCCCAGTCTTTTCGCCTACATCTCGGCAGAGTTATGTGCGATTTGTAAAACTACATCGCATCTTTTTGCATTATTTGACATTATCCTCTTATTCCTAAAAAATACGACAATATAATCTCTAAAAATATCAATTCATACAAATTTGTAAAAATTATTTACACAGCTCTTTATTCGACATTTTTCTCTTTTTTACATTATTATAATGAACTTAAAAATTTAGTAAAGTGCATTGTAATTCCTAGGAGGAGTAATTATGTCTAAATTTATTCTTAACCTCGCAGCAAATATGGTAAAAATTACCCCCCCCCCACCTGCAAAAAAATTAGTTAATTCAAACAAAATTGAAAAATTATATTACTACACATCTGGCCCATAGTTTTTAGCAAGAATTCTAAGTTAAGATTTTTTTGTTAAAAGTTTAGGTACCAATGATTCAATTTGGTATTTTGGGTCTAGTTGGTGTAGTTTTTTTATTTTTTGTGTTACAAAGAATTCGTAATTTTTTTCAGTAAATAAGGAGTAAATAATCCTAATGAAATTATTATGGCTAATATATAAATTTATATTTAAAAGACTCGCACGTTTAGAACCATGGTTGATATATACTTCCATTGGTTTATTGGTAATTTTAGGTTTTACAACTCCGTTAACTTCATTTGTATTAAAGAAAATTATTGAAACTATTGAATACTGCTTTGATTCTACTCTAAGTAGTTACCACTCTGGATTTTTAATATTTTTTTGCACTTTATATCTTATGTTAATCGGACTACGAGAAATCGCATCAATATGCCGCTCCACTTTATTCCATTTAATTGGACTGGAATTAACTTTTGATATACAAGCACAAATATTGGAAAAAATCAAAAAAATTTCATACAAAACTTTCTTTACTCAGAAATTCCAAGATTTATATTCAAATGTTTTGAAAAATAGTAGTACTGAGTGTTTTAAACTAGCTACGACAACTGTTAATTTGCTCGTAGCCATTATTGAAGCAGTCTCTGTTATGGTTATATTAATTTGCTTTAAATTAGAAATTGTGTTAATTCTAACACTGTGTTCTTTTCCAGCGCTTCTCATAAAGTGTAAAACTCAAAATGAGTTCATCGATACATGTAACGCAAACACTAAGTTAGAAAGAAAAAATTCTTATTGGTTTAATGTTTTGACCGATAAAACTTATTTGAAAGAAATTCGACTCTTTGATTTAGAAAATAAATTTTGTCAAAAAAGAAAATTTAATTTTGATAATATTTTGCTTAATTGGAAAACATTTGGCAAAAGAGAAGCAAAAAAAATTATTCTATCTCAAGTTATTTCTTCTTTAGGCATCCTGATTTCGGTCTGTTACATAATACATATCACCTTAAACAAATTGATTGGCATTTCTGATTTCGTCTTTTACAGTGGAATCATTCTTTCATTTCAGGCCGCATGCGGACAGTTTGTTTTTCAAATGTCTGAAAGTTATAAAAGTACGCTATTTATAAAACAGCTTTTTGAGTTTTTGGCTCTAGATGAGAATATAACAAAAACTTTATTATCATCAATAAAAGTAAAAAAACATAAGTGCTACACTATAGAATTTCACGATGTAACTTTCAGGTACCCAGAGTGTCAAAAAAATGCATTACATAATGTTAATTTTAAAATCAAATCTGGAGAAAAAGTTAGTATAGTTGGAGAAAATGGTTGTGGTAAATCTACATTAATAAATCTGCTACTTCGCCATTACGTGCCAACAAGCGGATATATTTCTTTAAATGGCATCAATATTCAAAAATATGACTTAGTAGAATATCGAAAAATGTTCTCTGGAATATATCAAGACTTTCAAAAATTTGCAGTCCCTGTTAACGAGTTTATAGCTTTCGGAAATAAGTCACATGTTCATGACTTAAAAAAATTAAAATTGGCTACTCAAAAAACTTTGATTAATAATTTACTTGAGAACTTACCTCAAAAATATGAAACCTCATTAACACAATTATTTGAACCTGATGGATTAGAGTTGTCCGGAGGACAATGGCAACGTTTGGCTGTTTCTCGAGCATTTTTTTCTGATGCACCTATACTTATTTTTGATGAACCAACTTCAGCTTTAGATGCAATATCTGAAGCTAAAATTTACAAAGAGCTTAGCAAAATAAAAAACAAATTAATCATACTCATATCTCACCGAATGTACACGCTAAAGCACTCTGATAAGGTTATATACATGGCAAGTGGGGCCATTGTTAGTGTAGGTAAACATGACGAACTACTTGAAAAATGTGATGGCTACAAGCGACTGTACACAACACAATTTGAGCACTAATTTTTACATACGCAATAAATTGGATAGTTTATAAAAATTAAAATTTAAAACAAGGAGTTGTTTTTTATGAAATCCTCAAATTATAACATTTTATTCGGCCATAATGGTAAAAAACTTGCATTTAACAGCATGACCTGCGCATTAGCGGAAGTTAATGACAAATTTTTTCGTTTGTTAAATGAAATAGAACACAATAATTTTCATGAAAAAAATCTCAATGAAGAAGACCTGAGCGTTCTTGAAAATATGAAAAAAGGTGGCTTCATAACTGATGACTGTTTTGATGAGATAGAATTCTTAAAATTTAAAAGTTATCAAGGAAAATTTAAAACAGATAGCTTAGGGTTGACTATTGCTCCAACTTTTGCTTGTAACTTTGCTTGCCCATATTGTTATGAAAGTACAAGAAATGAAATCATGGCCCAGGACGTTATGGATGCAGTTTGTAATGAGGTTCAAGAGGCTGCAGAACGTAAAAAAAACGTTCATATTTCGTGGTATGGTGGAGAACCTTTGCTAGCTAAAAATGTTATATGGAATCTGTCGGAACAATTTCTGAAAAGTTGCGAAACAACTGGTGCATTTTACTCCGCAGCAATCGTTACAAATGGTTATTTAATTGATGATGAAACTGTTAATAACTTTTTAAAATACAAAATTAATAAAGTTCAAATTACAATTGACGGTCCTCCTGATATTCACAACAACAGACGAAAACTAAAAAATAGTTCTAAACCTACATTCGACATTACTTTAAAGAATGTTAAAAAAGTGCTTGATGCTGGAATAAACGTTGCTATTAGAATCAATGTCGACAAAACTAACGAAGAACGCGTGGAAGAACTATTAGACATATTATTAGATTACAAGTTAGAAAACGCGTATGTTTATTTGGGACATGTTCAGTCTTCAACAGAAGCCTGTCAATCTATTAGCGGCGATTGTTTAACTACAAAAGATTATGCATTGAAATTCGTTGATTTTGAGAAAACTTTGATAGAAAAAGGTTTTAACCCTAATAATTATCCATCTTATCCTCGTGCCAGAAGTAACAATTGCGGTGCTGATGCGATAAGTTCGAAGGTTATTGCGCCAGATGGAAGTCTATATAAATGTTGGCACGATATGTCTGACAAAAATATGAGCATTGGAAATATAAAAGATATGTCTGATGTCACGGATAAAAACATAATGACACAAGTTAATTATTTGCTGTTTACTCCATTTAAGAATGAAGAATGTCTGCGGTGTAACGTCTTACCGCTTTGCATGGGCGGATGTCCTACTGTTTCAAATAGTTGTTCTTGTCAAAAATGGAAATACGGTCTAATAGAATCGTTAAAAGCAAAATATGAGGCTTTATTTCGTTCTGTAAAAGCTTAATGGAAAGGGGTGATTAAAAAAAATGAAAATACATAGAAGAAAAAAAGGAGGTGAGAAACATGACTTTTTTAGTTGAACCAATTGCAATTAATAATTTGGGACCTGGTGGCGGTGGCTGTTCTGACTGCTTTGACTGCACCCATTACGAACCAGAGTGTGCAGGTGTAGACTTACCTTAACTCTTGAAATAGGGATAGTAATCTGCAAAGTTAGCTTGTCCATAAAGAGGTGAGAAACATGACTTTTTTAGTTGAACCACAAACAAAATTGTTTACAGTCGGGCCTTGTCAACCATTGTGCGACTGTGACGCTGCTTACGAAACTTGTGCAGATTTGACAACATAGTTTATTGCTTATGTTGAAAAGAGGTGAGAAATATGACTTTTTTAGTTGAACCTAAGGCAATCAATAATTTTGGTCCAGGTGGCGGTTGTGGATGCGATGGTTATGTCGACAATTGTCCACGTGATTTTGATACTTGTGAATGCCAAACTGGCTGGGCATGGTAATATGTATGGTTAGATTGTCCCCAAGGAGGTGAACAATATGACTTTTTTAGTCGAACCGAAACAAATCAATATTTTAGGTCCTGGTGGTGGGTGTAATTATACACCTGAAAGTCCAAACTGCGGTTGTGATGAAACGTTCTGTTCTGCAGCAGATATGCCGTAACTACCTTGAAAACTTACTCAAATGAGGTGATAAACATGACTTTTTTAGTTGAACCAGATTTATTAGCTAAATTCATAGGCCCAGATTGTACCTGTTTGGGTGAATTTGCCTGTTCTTGTGACGGTGCTGATGGTTGTCCCGGAGATACTTTTACCTGATTTATTTTAATTACTAACTGTTAAGTTTTAATCGATTCTTTGCAGCAAGCATAATATTAGTCGCTTGCTGCAATATTAGGAGGAAATTTATGATAGCTGTAAGAGAATTAAAAAAAGAAGATATTTCTCAGTTAATAAATTTGCACGCAGAATTTTTGAAAGATCAATATGGAAGGAACAAATATTCAAAAGGAAATTTTAAAGTAAATAAATATTCTGAATACTACGAAAAAATAATTAATTCTGATAGATGTAAAATTTTTGTAGGTGTAGATGGTAATATTGTGGCCGGCTTTTCTGCTGTATCAATAAATGAACCAGGTTTTTTCTTTGAATTCGACAAATATGGGTATATGTATGACGGCTTTGTAAACAAAAAATACAGAACAACAATGTTAAGTTTCAATTTATACAATGCTTGCGAAAAATGGGCAAAAGAACAAGGTTGTAAATATATAACTGCCTATGCCTATAACTTTAATAAAAAAGTTCAGACTTGTTTCAAAGCAAAAAAAATGGAACCATACAAAATTACATACATTAAAGAATTAATTTAAGGAGAATTAGCAATGGAAACTTGTAAAACTTTGTTCAGCAAATGCATAAACACACTTAATAATTATACTAGCTTCGAAGATTACTACGATTATTTGAAAAATCAAGATGAAACTAATACTTTTTGCGAATATTATTTGCGTGATAAAAAAGAATCTTATTTATATAAAGAATTTTTTGAAAAAGTCGAAACTTTAGCAGCTTTTTTCCAAAGAGAACTTTCAGAGTTTGCAGAAAATTCTTGGGTAGGAATAAAATTAACAAACCATCCATATTATTTAGCTGTTTGTTTTGCCCTATTAAAAAATAACTTTAACGTTATGCTTTTAGACAATAATGGCTCAACCGATTATTTTGACTATGTGGTAAAAAATTCAAAATTAGTTGCAGTTGTAACTGACGCTCCATTTGAATCTAATTCTGTAAAATTTATAAGTTTTCAAACTGCGATTTCTCCAAAATTAATACCAGATGAAAACATAAAAAACAAAAAATTTGCAAATAAAATTGCACTTTGTACGTCTGGAACAACAGGTTATTTCAACATAGTCGTTTATTCTGGCGAACAAATAATATATCAGCTCAAATCGGTCCTTTCTATCCTAAAAGAAGCTCCTGCGCAAGATATGTTAATAGACAATAGTGTTAAATTTTTAGTTTATCCGCCTTTACATCATATTTTTGGAATTATAATGTTGCTAACTTATTCATTTGTTGGCGTAACTAACGTAATGTGCGAAAAAACTACGCTAAGTTCGTTTATAAACGCTATCAACGAAGGAAACGTCGCTTGGGCTGCTGCGGTACCACTAATTTGGGAAGCATTAATTAAATTTATAAAAGGAAAATATAAAAGTGAAAACGCTAAAGCTTTAAGAGAAACTCTCAGTGAAAACTTGAAATTCTGTATTTGTGGTGGTGCACACACTTCTCCGGAAGTAATAAAATTATTTAACGAGTCTCAAATTGCTTTTTCTGAGTGCTACGGAATGACAGAAGCTGGGATGGTATCTTTGAATGTTGGGCAAACTGAAGAAAGCCGAATGAATGGCTCGGTAGGAAATTTACATACAGCTAGTTGTGCTATGAAAATTTTAACAACAGATGGAAAAATTTTGAACGAAGGCATTGGTGAATTATTAATTTCAGGTAACGGAATTTATGCTTCGACTTTGAAAAACGGTAAAGAGATTCCTATAGAAACTTTTGAAAACAGTAACTTTATAAAGACTGGAGATTTAGTTGAAATCAAGAATGGAAATATTTACTTTCGAGATAGAATAAAAGATGTGATAATTAATTCTAGCGGAGAAAACATATGTCCCGGTGAATTAGAAAAGTATTTTGCACCTCTTCTTGAAAACAACGTACAATATACAATTCTGGGAATAAATGATTTTCCTGCAATTGTTATTTCACTTAGTGAAGAAAATTTTTCTGAAGACATTAAAGAATTATTAACGAAAAAAGTCATAGAGGCGAATAATAATCTTCCTTTGAATAAAAAAGTTGTTGTTATTTATTTTACAACAAGACCGTTTCCGATAACTTCCGCATTAAAAGTAAGAAAATTTCGTTTAAAACAATGCATTGAAGAACAGCCTCAAAATTATATTAAAGTAGATTTGATAAATAAAACTGTAAAAAAATTTTCAATTGAAGAAATAAAATCAGATTTAAAAACTTTTTTTAGTACATATTTAAATTTGAATATACTCGATTTAAATGATAGCTCTTTGATAATTGAAGAATTAAATGCGGACAGTCTTATAATGGCCGAACTTTTTATTTATATCGAAGAAAAATACCAAATTAACATTGAACAAGAATTTATACTTAAAAACTCGTTAAGCATTGCTAATGTAGCTAATATGATTTTTGAAAAAGCTTAATAAAAAAATAAAATTAAGGACGTGAAGTATATTGAAAAAACTAATCAGTTTACTTACTCTTTTGTCATTACTGATAAATAATGTCAGTTTGCATACAATTGCAATGTCACCGGAACAACAAGCACTTTATCAAGCTGCAATAGTTGAATTAGATGTTAGCAAAACTTTGAATTTATTACAACAAAACAATATTGATTTAAATGAACACATTTACGTTCATGGTAAACAAACAACTTTCTTACATGAACTTTTTCGCATTACTAAAGAGTTTTTTAGTTGTTCACCACACATTGATATTAAACTTGAGGATAACTTGTATAACGAAAATCTTTTTCTTACAGAAAACTCAATAGATCCTATTTTAAGTCTAAGTTATCAGCAGTTTTACAATGACCACGAAAAAGGATTACTCTCTAATTTTGAACTTTCATTAAGACAAATGTGTTTTCTTTTTTTAGGATTTGGGGCAAACGTAGATTTGAAAGACTCTTCCGAAACAAGCGTACGAGAATTAGCTTTGCAATCTCAAGAAAACCAAGGTACCCATCCATTTTCTGACATTATAACTAACTGCCCTTTGGCTAATAATAAAAATTACGAAAACTATAAAGAAAGTGCTCGAAAAACAGTAATCGAAGCAATAAAATGTAAAAAACGCAGTGTTATATTTTTATGCTTGCTGCTATTATTTTCTTCAACTATATTCTTGTTCTATAAAGGGGTATAACTTATGAAAACCTCCAAATATAACCTGATTTTTGAACATCAAGGAAAAACGTTAGCATTTAACTCCTGTACTTGTGCGTTAGTCGAAGCAAATTCAGAATTTTTGAATATTTTGGATAATTGCGAAAAAGACCATTTTTCAATAGAAAATATTAAAACAGTCGAGCTCATGAAATTAGGAAACTATATTATAGAAGATGACTATGACGAATTTGAGCATTTAAAATCAATAAAGAATCAGGAAAAAATCGGAAATAAAAGTTTAAATTTAATTATTGTACCTACATGCACTGTTGCTAGCTTTTGTTGGTCTGACACTGTCTCAGAAAAATATATGTCCACTAAAACTCAAAAAGCCATATTTAATGCCGTCGAAAACGCAGCTAAAAATAAATTTGATATCAATGTTACTTGGTACTGTGAAAAACCGTTTAAATCTAGTGAACTTTTATTTAGCATGTCAGAAAAGTTTATAAACATATGTAGAAAACAAGGTGTAATTTACAAGGCAGCAATAATAACAAACGCTTGTTCTATCGACGAATTCGTTATTGGTGATATGATTAAGGCTAGAATATTAAAAGTTCAAATCATTATAAACGAGCAAAAAGAGCTATATAATTCACAAGAAAATATAAACTACGAAAATGAAAAATGCGTATTCAATAAAATAATTGAAAATATAAAAAAATTGCTTTCCAAAAATATCAATACTTCAATACGTATAGATATTGGTAAAATCAATGAATCTGACATTAACATCTTTTTTGATTTACTTAAAACTAACGGCTTAGATAAATGTACGTTAGACTTTGGCTACCTAGGTAATTGTAGTCTTGCTAAAACTAACTATTTCATACCAGAAAAATATGCTAGTCTGATATTTAAATATCAAACAATGTTAAACGCTAAAGGTTTTCCTACATTATCGTACTTAAATTATCCTACACCTAAAACAAATTATTGCGAGATAGCTTCTTTGTTTTCATATGTAATTGACACATTTGGAAATATGTATAAATGTTTCCGTGATATTGGAAATGCTTCGAAAAAAGTCGGAAACATAGCAAGTTTTAAAGAATTTAATAATTTATATACTAGTGACAACTTTCATATGCCTAACATTTTTTATAACTATAAAGAGTGCAAAAATTGCAATATTTTACCAATATGCAGTAAAGGCTGTACCAATAAAGGGTTGCCACATCAAAAAATTAAGTGTGAAGAATTAAAAAATAATTTAATTGAAACTTTAAAATTCGCTTATGAGGTTAATATTAAATAAAATTATATATTTTATTTAACAGGAGGGAGCAACATGTAATAACACATAGTAAAAACTACAAGTTAATAAATTTTTTAACGTAAAACATTTCAACAAAAACTACAATATGAACGGTGGTTGGAAAACATGGCTAATATGTTTATTACAGATTCAAATGAGTCGAACTATTTAAATTTTATTGTCGAACCATATCTAGACTATATAGATGAGTATACATCTAGTGGCGCTGGTCCAGACTGTGGTGATGGTTGCAACGCAGACTATGCTATAAACTTTAACAGCTAATTTTTAATCTTTGCTCCCTCTTTTTTATTATTTTGAATTTTTTATGCTTATTTAAAATTCTCAAATCAAAAATTAAGCTACTGAGTTGTTATTCGGGAGGTTTTTAATATTTTATTTGAAAATAATTTTTACCCAGTTTTTAGAAAGCAATACTATCCTAAATACGCAACCTGGGAAATGACACTTTTATGTAACATGCAGTGTCTACACTGTGGCTCACGTGCGGGAAAACGTAGACATAATGAACTCTCTGAGGGCGAATGCCTAAATATCGCTGACCAACTTATAGAAATGGGGAACGAGCATGTAACTCTTATTGGCGGAGAAATATTACTTGTTCCTCATTGGTATAAAATAGCTAAACATTTTATATCCGCAGGCGTTGATGCAAATATAATTACTAATGCGTACAAAATAGGTCCACAGCAAATCCAAGATTTACGAAATTCTGGTATAAAAGATATTGGAATATCAATCGATGGGTTGTCCAAAACACATGATTTTATTAGAAATAAAAAGGGTTCTTTCAAAAATGCAATAGATGCTATCAATAAATTAAAAGAAGAAAATTTTCGCATAGGTATAGTAACAACCATTCTTGATTTGAATTTCGCTGAACTCGAAAAAATGTATCAAATTTTAAAAAAACTAGATGTCTATTTATGGCAACTTCAAATAGCCTCACCAATGGGCAGATGTGAAGATAATAAAAAGTACTTATTAAGCGTCGACAAAGTACCTATGATAACAAAATTTATTTACGAAAAAAGATTTTTAGGCGACACCCCTATTTTAATTGCAGCAGATAACATTGGTTACTATAATAAGCATGACATAAATATTCGTTCAACTAAATTAGAGCGAACTTCTTATTTCACCGGTTGTGCCGCTGGTTTATTTAATGTAGGTATTGATAGTGTCGGTAATGTACGAGGATGTCAATCACTTTACAGTGAAAAATTTATCGAAGGTAATTTACGTCAGAACTCTTTAAATGAAATCTGGCACAAAAAAGATGCTTTTTCATATAACAGAAATTTTAAGTTCGATATGCTCAATGGAAAATGTAAAGATTGCGATAAAGGTTATGTATGTGCAGGTGGTTGCAGACAAATTAGTTATTTTTCAAGTGAAGATAAGTGTTTTTATAATAATATTTATTGTAGTTACAAAAGTGAATAACATCCTATTGGATTTTCAACTATTTTAAAACTAAAAATCTATAGTGTTTATTTTACATATTCACTCTAAACATTCACTTCTCTACCGTTCCCCCTCTGCTTTTTCACCAATCTTTTCTATGTATTAATTTTTTGTAGTAATACCTAAATCGAAAATACAGCGTATTTTGAGCAAATGTTTTTTTGCCGTTTCCTTAATTTAGATCCCACCTTTTTTGTTGCTATCACCACTTTTTATTGTCAAACCAACTTGAAAAACTAGAAACGATATTTGCATAAGTCTTTTTACAACACTTTGTATACAGCTTTTTGAGTATATTCTGGAAAAAGAAGTTGAATTTTGCTAAAAAATGTTTATAATACTTTTAGATGTATTTATTTCTAGAAGGTGTTTTTTATGGCCAAAAAAGCAATATTTTTAATGTTATCACTAGTGTTGAGCGCAAGGTTCGCGCTACCGGTTCAAGCTGCTGATTTGGTTGCTGTGCCTCAAAACGTTCGCCAACCCGCGGTTCTTACTCCCGTGCCGGTTCAGACTCGTCCAAATGAATTATCTCTTGAAGCCCTTGAAACGAAAATAAGTGATATTTTTAAGCCGGAAAAGAAAAAGGCTGCATTAGCAACTACATACTCCGGTACTTGCGGCGACAACGTAAACTGGAACTTGGGCACAAGTTCAGGTAAATTAACTATTTCTGGTTCGGGGGCTATGACGAATTATTCGTCTTCTGATCGTTTATCAACTAACTCACCTTGGGAATCATATAAAAACTCTATAAAATCTGTAACAATTGAAAAAGGAGTTACAGCCATTGGCAAGTATGCATTTACTGACTGTTCAAAATTAAATTCGGTAACCATTACGGATTCCATCACTTCTATTGGCTACTATGCATTTCGTGAATGCGACAAATTATCCTCTGTGAACATTCCGAATTCCGTTACTTCTATTGATACTGGTGCATTCCGGAACTGTAGAAGTTTACCCTCAATAACCATACCTAATAAAGTTAAATGCATTAGCAATACTGCATTTGATTCTTGTGTCAAATTAACTTCGGTAACTATCCCAAATTCTGTTACTTCCATTGAGCATGCTGCATTTTATCAGTGCTACAGTTTAACCTCCGTTACAATTCCAAAATCGGTTACTTCTATTGGAACTTCTGCTTTTTATAAATGCACCGGATTGACATCTGTTATTTACGGAGGAACAAGCAATCCAAGCACTTCATCAAGCGTGTTTAGCGCGTGTGATATATTAGATTGCGTCCTAGTCCCAACCGCTTATACTTCTGATATTTTTTGTGGACGTTCTGTGGTAAAAGGAAACATCTGCCCAGTTCCAACACGGTCAAAAAGTCCATCACGTTCTAGAAGCCCTATGGCTACGCGTTCTAGAAGTCCCATGGCAACTCCTTCAAGAAGTCCATCAAAAAGCCCTATGGCGACACCTTCGAAGAGTCCTATGGCTACACCTTCAAAGAGTCCTACGGCTTCGCCATCTAATAAATTTACTGCACCAGTGGACTATTTTCGCCAGAAGTCAGATACGATATTTGTGTCGAAAATGCTTTATCACACTTTGGTACTGGACTAGTTGTTAAAAAAATCTACAAATTTCCAACTTATTGCTCATTCAAAGCGAATTTTTCACCTGTAATTTCTTAATCAAATCCCAAATTGCTGTATTATGCCTGTTTCATTTGAATTTGCAAGGTATATCGTTTTAAAAAATATTTTTACCTCACATATAAAAAAAACTTATGAGATTCTCACTCATAAGTTTTTATTTTTTTCGTTCAGTTAAATGTATTTTTACATCAAAACTGTCGATGAATATTCGATTTTTATGCCATTGTCTTTCGTTCGAACAAGCTTAGCTTTGTTTCCGTTACCGTCTTCTATTGAGAGTTTTTCTATTTTGTGCTCATCAAAAAAATTCACAACACTACTTTCTACAAAACCAGCCCATTTTTGCGGACTAACTTTTCTTTTTTCAGAAAGGTCTTCGTCCATAATTTTTTGCAATTCGTTGATTGATTCAACCATTTATTCCCCTCCTCCATTTTTTGTAATTACTATTAAATTATAAAATACACTGCCCAGATTTTCAAGTTGCTGTCATAAAAAATTCACAACCTTACAAAATTGTAAGGAAAATGTAAGCTAAATCGATGTTTCGATTAATTTTTTAATGCTAGAATAAAAACAAATCTACAAAAGGAGATGATAAATATGAACAGCAAACCATTACTTCGTAAATGCAACAACTTCCTAAAACCATATAGTGTGAAAATTTTAGCTATAAATAGACATTGCTCCTGTCGCTGCCCAAACGCACAACATTTGCAAGGTTTTTACTTTCGCAATCTGATAACCTGAACAGTTGTTGCATTTAAAATTAGGGTAGTGTCAAGTAATCTATGAAAAAACTGAGCCGAAAAAATAGGCTCAAATGAA
>OKXB01000384.1_pt1 | contig 56064 bp, 43 predicted proteins | sample 1601731 | NCBI WGS metagenome assembly OKXB01 (sample SAMN04414077, study PRJEB24778) | human gut metagenome | material: faecal | host: Homo sapiens
GAAATAACGGTTGTATAATCCTTCAAAACCTTTACCGTGACGAGCTTCGTCTTTACACATTTCGTGTACAGTGTCATGGATAGCATCCAGATTCAGAGCTTTAGCACGAGTTGCGATACGTTTTTTGTCCTCGCATGCACCTTGTTCAGCATCTTTACGTTTCTGCAGGTTCGTTTTAGTATCCCATACGCAGTCGCCCAACAATTCTGCAAACTTAGCAGCATGTTCAGCTTCTTCCCAAGCGTAACGTTTGAAAGCTTCAGCTACTTCAGGATAACCTTCACGGTCTGCCTGACGGCTCATTGCCAAATACATACCAACTTCAGTACATTCTCCCATGAAGTGATTGTTCAGGTCCTTAATCATTTCTTCGTCACAACCTTTTGCCACACCAATAACGTGTTCGTCAGCAAAAGACAATGCGCCACCTTCTACCTCAACAACTTCTACGAATTTGCTGGCAGGAGCTTTACACAATGGGCATTTTTCAGGAGCTGCGTCACCTTCATGAACGTAACCGCATACAGTACATCTAAATTTTTTCATTTTCTTCTCAATTTTAAATTAATTAGTCAATACGTGTTTCTTTATCTTTACTTAAGCAATTCTTGCAAATACCTTTATAATAATAATGAACTTCTGATACCTGGTGACCATCCATGTCTATATTCTCCACTTTCTTTATGGCTTCCGGGCATTTCAGATCATAAATGTGTCCACAACGCTTGCACAAAAAATGAGAATGTACGGAAGTATCTGCGTCAAAGTTCGTATTCTTCTCATCAATTGTAAGCATCAAGGCTGCTCCTTGCTCCGAAAACAATTTCAATGTATTATAAACCGTAGTTTTTGAAAGTGTCGGCATCGAGGGAGATAGTGCAGTATATATATCATCAGCTGATGGATGAATCGGATTATCCATCAGATATTCCATGATAGCGATACGCTGCATGGACGGCTTGATATTATGTTCTAATAATCGATCGTATGGCTTCATTATCTTCCCTTTCTTTCAAAGTTGTATTCATTACAATTATAAATTCAATGCAAAGATAAAGAGTTTCAATATTATTTCCAAATAAATCTTCGTTTTTTTATATATAATCTGTACTACTGAAGATTAATACAAAAACAAAACCGTTTAAGTGCAAGAAACTGACTTAAACGGTTTTATTATAAAAGATGCTAAAAGTATCAAGATTAGAATGAAGTTCGTGTTCCGGTTAAGATATCTGATGGTATATCCTCACATCGAGTATAAACTTTTATTTCCCCCATATCCTCTTTAGCAGTCCATACCATTGAAATATCAGTTAACCCCGAAACGATATATGAATATTCCCATTCATCGTCCGTATCAAGCTGGTAATAATAAGTACCGCTAATAACATCTCCGTAATCCTCCTCTTTATTCAGAGTAAAGGAGCCGGGAATTTGCTGGGACGTAGCACTGTTGAGGTTTGTATAAATGGTATAAGAACGTTTTCCGTCTTTCTCTTTCCGGTCAAACTTGATATAATAGTAACGTGTATCACCGTCTATCTTTTCTCCATTCCATTCACTCAATCGCCAAGTCCCTGCAATATTCGCATAATTTACATCCTTCATATCAGGAAGCTTCACTTCATCGTCGTCTCCACATGACATAAATAATGCCATAGTGAGCAGTAACATCATTTTGAATATATTTTTCATATACATATTTTATAATAATTATTATTGTAACAATAGTTTCACCTGTATTCTCCTTTCGCAAGGCCGGACAGGAATACCATCCAACATAAAATGAAATGTAATTTCATTCTTTTGAGGTAGTAAGCCCTTATCAATAGAAAGAACCATATCAGCTTCTGTTCCCGGAGAAATAATTTCCGGTTCTGTATGGAAGTGAATGTATTCCGGTAACAACAAGGCTGATAACCTCAAAGGCTGTTTCCCTGTATTAACGCATACAAATCTTTCCACTTGCCTCCCTTCTCGGGAAAGTATCCTGACTTGCCAATCCTTTCTTTTCAGCCGTAATGTGTTCCCTATATATACAGGATAGTCCCTCCATCGGTCAGCGGTAGGCAATACCTTACCGACGAGTGCCAACTTAGCTGTAGGATGCTCCTTCGAAAGATCGGTATAAACAAACGCTTCCCTATACAAATCACCAGCCTGATCCATTGGATGAAAGACCAATATGATTTCTCCCTGCTCTCCCGGTTGCACTACCTTTTTATCATATTTGGCTACCGTACAACCACAGGAAGTAGTTACCTTGGAAAGGTATATAGGCTTCTTGCTTACATTATGATATTTAAAATGATACATTGCCGGATCATCGTCTTCTGATAAAGTTCCTATATTCATTACTGTATGTTCAAACTGCAAGACTTGTTCGACTGTTTCCTGCGCAAAGCTATGCACAGGAAACAGGTAAATAAGAAGGAACAGCCCAAGTTCGATGGTTTCGGCAAGATATCGTTTCATAATAGAGTTTACATCCAACTATCGTTCTTACGAACAGTGATGAAAAAATCTTGCTTGGTGCCGTCACTCGCCTTGACTGTAGCTTTTGTAGAACCAACTTTCAAGCCTTTCAAAGTGAAAGTAATGTTGTTCTCTGTCGTGAGGGTAGCAATTGAGTTATCATCAACTGTACAGGTAAAGGTCATATTCTCTCCATTTTTGAAATAACGGGAATAATTGATTTTACTTGTAGCTTCGACGGCCACATACATATTAGGTACAGTCATCTCGACACCACCTCCTTCAACTGCTTTCAACAGCTTATAGGCATCAATCAACCCTGTCCCCATATTGCCCGCATAAGCGGCAGGCTCCATTTGTCCGGCAGCTATTTGTCCGAACGAAGCGTTTGTGTACCAATAAACTTTCGTTTCTTTAAAATAGGGTTCCACCGGATTGACAGACTCCAATATCATTTTACGGAATTCATCTGCACGGAAATGACGATGTAATTCAGCTGCATAAGAAAGTCCCAATGCTGCTACTCCCGAAATATGTGGACAAGCCTGCGATGTTCCTTCCATATATCCGTAATGAGAATTTTCCCCACCATCTTCATTGGCAGAAGGAGGTAATGTGGAATATATTTTTCCTTTCGAGCTCTGATGATAATCACTGTCACCACCCGGGGCTGCAATAGAAACGCCCATCGCATAGTTGGAGTAACAGGAAGGAGTCCCGTCGGCAGCCAAAGCGGCTACAGATATATAATCAGGATAAGCTCCCGGATATCCGGCCATAGCTGCATATTCATTACCTGCGGCAAATACAATGATACCTCCGTCTATGACATCGTTTGGCGAACCGGCATTATGAAGAAAATAATCGAAGGCTTCTTTTTCCAACGGAGCAGCATCGACCCAATCTTTATCAGAAGTAAACCCCGGGGTATACCCACTAATAGGATTGGAAAGCCCCGAATTATATCCCCAACTACACTGCAAAATAACGGCACCGTTATCTGCTGCATATTTCACAGCTTTCGCTTCCTGATACAAGTCACATCCTTTAGAACCGGAAAAGACCTGACAACTCATGATTTTTACACCACCTCTATTATTGGCTTTATCCCCTCCTGCAATGCCACTAATACCTTCACCATTATTCCTCACTGCACTGATAATCCCGGCCACATGAGTCCCATGTCCAGTATCATTCGGGTCGTCATAAGAGATATAGCCTTTATCATCTGTGAAGTTGTAGCCATAGCGGTCACCGGCATAACCATTTCCATCAGCATCTTCCTTTGAAGCAAATGTTTCATCCTCATTCACCCATATATTTCCTTCCAAGTCAGGATGGTCATACATCACACCTTCATCAAGCACAGCAACAACAATGGAAGGATTACCCGTACAAAGCTTCCAGGCTTCCCCACAATTTACATCAACACCCATTACAGCAGGTACTACATTATCTCCTTTATCATTTTTTTCTCCATTCTGAAGAATAGAACCATCATTCTTACATCCCCATTGTAGATTAAAAAAAGGATCGTTCGCATCGGTATTCACAGCACGAGTTGTATGCACCACACGGGTCATTGCCTGCTTGGTGAGCACAGTTGCCCGTACATTCGGATCATAAGAACGCTGAATAGCACGAGTGAACTGGACTTTTGCTACATCCGCCACTTGTGACAAGTCCTTGGCTACCTGCTCCAAATCCGTATCTTCAGCAAAATGGATAATATACCAAAGATTCAATCCCGCTTTGCGAGTACGTTCTTCCGTACGACTGTCCACCGGAAAAATACGTTCCAGTTCAGAAATACCGATTCGCTGCAGAACTGCATCCATATCCGAAATTCCCGAACGGGTCAAAGCACCTCCGATAGAGCGGGTAGTAGCAGCATCCAAAAAGGATGCCGCTTCCGGTTTAAATTTTACCAAAATTTTACCCTGAGTAGCTCCTTCGGGTAAATCTATGATAGGAGCTCCCTGTCCTGTATCAGGTTTCACAGCATCCATATCCTGATCGGAACAAGATGCAAAAGTGATCGCTACAGCGGCTATTAGAATTAAATATATTCTTTTCATAATCAAAAAATCAATTATCTGTTAATGTAGGTCTGGCTTTCGGATAACGTTCATAGAACCATTCCAAATTTGACGGTTCATTCTTAAAACCAGGAATATTGCCACTCTTATCTTTACCTGAATCTTGCGTATAAATCAAGGTAAACGGATCAAAACGCGCAAAACGTGGATGATAGAGTAACCAATCCGGCAAATCATCACCAGTCAAGAAATTCAAGTTAATAGAGAAATGTTCGGCATTAGGCAGAATATTCGGAATTGTTTTTAGTTTTGCTTTCACCTCCTCGCTGGCACTCATTAATGTATCGTTTTGCTGGATATCCTCATCTGTGTAAGTAGATACACCATATTCAGGGCTACCATTATAGCTATTAATAAATGTTGGGAGTTTACCATAAATCAAATTATAAGATAATGATAAAGATTTCAGATTTTTCCACTTCAACAAATTTTTTAATGTTGAAGAAGAAGCATCTATACTTAACCCTGGATTGTCACGCGTTTCAGTACTCAAATCTGTAATTGTACTATAGCGGCGGTTACCTGTTAAACTTAAGTTAAGTAGTTCCGGGAAATTAGTAGGAGTCAAATCATACGGAATAGTCGTGAAATTATTCCCGCTCAAATCCAAGGTAATCAAGTCTTTACGAGAACTTTCCAATTCTGTTTTCGAGATTGTGGTAATACCTAGTGCACTTATAGTCAGATTCCTTAGATATTTTAATCCTGCCAATGCGTTTCCTATCCGATAAGAAGAAGGGAGCAACATTGTGTTCGTATTACCGTAAATAACCAATGTCTCCAGATATTTAATTTTGCCGATTTCGACAGGTAACTCTTCTTTGGTATTCAGCAGTCTGAATTCAACAGAGCGTACACGTCCAATCTGTTCAGGGGTCACACCTTTATCTGTTCTTTCCCAAACTGTGACTCCAAGCCAATAGTCAAGACGTTCGCTGGCATCCCAACTGGTCATCGAGCGCATCTTTGTACTTGCCATAACAATAGCAATAGAATCCCCCCGTCTATCATCTGTTATTTCCGGCGCAGCTTCCTGTTTTACAGTCAATGTTACTTCTTTTTCCAGTTCATCCTCCGCGTTTACCGGAAGGAATTTTATAGAAGCAATCCTTTCTTGCGGATCAGTATTCATATCCCACTTAAACCGCATCTTAATGGTACGGGGACGAGCTCCATAATCCAAAGAAAGTTCCGGTTCTCTTTTGGTAGTAGTTACCCAAGAACCTATCGGAGGATACTCCACTTTGAACTTTACATTCGTAGTCACAGATATATCAAAATACCTTTTATCATCGTTGGCCATATTGGCAACTTCCACTTCATATTTGTCCAGTCCGATCATTTTTCCATATCCGGTCTGGTGTATCTTCAATTCCTGTTTCGGTTGTCCTTCCGGCACAAATGTCACGACAGCGTGTCGCACGTCATTAGAAAGTGTAGAATCTACTACAATTTCACAATTAGTACTTCCTACACCGTTGGCGGGCATCACCTTCACCCAAGGCTGGTCTACCTTTGCTACCCATTTGGTACCTGAAGCCACTTTTACCGGCTCCATTCCTCCTATAGCACCTAATGTTACTTCTTGAGTATCAATGGTGAAACCAGTAATCCCCTCCTCATCCGAATCATCACAAGCTGCAATAAAAAGCAAACTTGTAAAGAGGCATAAATATATTTTTAACAATGGTTTCATATAGATTCTTTTTTATTATTTATCTATTTATTTCTTCAAATAATCACATCCGCGAATATCCTGTTCCGGGTCATAAATCAGAAGATAAGCTCCTCTCTTAATCATATCGCAGACATTGGAAAGGTTGAGAGAGATGTTTGGATTATCCTTTATCTCAAAAACTACGACACGTGATGAAATCGTTTCAGTAATCTTTCGCAAATCATTTCCACCAATACAGAACTGCCGCAAACTCGGACATAAAGGTATTATATTAGATGGCCATTTTCTTAACAAACGGTTACCATTCTCATCGCGTTGGTTACGGACAGCATAAACTGTCAATGTAGCCGCATTCATCGGTCCGGTGGGAACTTCTGTAAAACGATTGTTACTTATATCCACTCCGTAAAGGAAAGGCATGTTCTCTCCATTAAAATCATCGGGCAACTTTGACAACTTATTATACGTTAAATCGAATGTCTTCATCATAGATGAATATTTTGAAGCTTTAAATGTACCTTTCGGTATTTCCTCTATACCATTACCACTCAATCCTAAAACAGCCACCTTAGAATTTGTTTTGAATAGTATATCCGGAAATTTCTTCAGTTTATTACTACCCAAGGCAATCGTACTGGCATTCACGCCTTTAAATGTGCCATTTTCTTCACCTTCAAATCCATCTATCTCATTAAATGAAAAATTAACCGAGGACATTACATATATAGACTGCGCGCTAAATATATTCGGGAATTTCTTCAATTTATTATGAGCAAAAGAGAAAGACTCCACATCAGCATATCCGCAGAAGTTTCCGTTATCATCACGTGGCAACTCTGTGATTTGATTATAATCCATTGACAATTGCACCAAGTTCACATCGCTACCAAATGCTTTCTCAATCCTTGTTATCTTGTTGTATGCACAATCCAGCTTACCCAGTTTTTTCACCATCGACATATCCGGCAAAACAGTCAGATTATTGAAAGTTAAATAGAAGATCTGTAGCGTTTTACTTATATTTTCGCTAGCCACAAACCTACCCAAATCCTCATGAAAATCTCCCAAACTCGGATTGCTCGCTAAATTGAATGATTGAAGGTTGGGTAATTGTTGTAGCTCTTCCGGAAGTTTTTTCATTGACGGACAATTGTAAATTTCAATATCTGTCAGATTTTCCAATCCGCTAAGATCAGTCCCCTGTTCAAATCCCTCAAATTTGCCGTTGGCAATATATAAGTATTGCAGATTCTTCAATTTTCCTATGGAAGTAGGAATTTGACGTATGCCATTTGTCAATCGGTTAACCGGAACATCTTTCAAAGAAGGACGACTTGTCTTGCCGATCACACTATACTGTGGAAAATTAGCAGATACTTCCTCCTTCTGCCATTTCAAGGCATCCTGTATAGGTTCGGAAAAATATAATGCTATATCATTATTTACAAACTTATTATAAAAGTCACTCCGTATGGAGTTCTTCTGCACCTCTGTCAGTTCAGCTCCCATTGTTTTCTCAATGATATTATCACCCACCTGATCGGAATGATTACCTAATGACAATGTGCCAAGTTCTGTCAAGTCTCCTAAAGATTCGGGAATATCACCTTCAGGAGCAAATGCTCCGATGGAAAGAGCTGTAACACGACCTTTGGCATCCAATTCTACGCCAGGTTGTTCTCCCCATAAATCAATATCCTTATCAAAATCCCAATTAGTTCCTAAAGGATATGTAGTACCTGAATAACTCCATCCCTTTTGATTCTTTTCAGGAATAGCCGGGCCTTTCAAGGCTTCCCAAATTTCTTTCAAAATCAGATAATCTTTAATACTACCAGTCGTTTTACTAAAGTTAACCGGAATCTTAACTTCTGTAGTCACATTATCCGAAACTTCAAAATCAGCCCCATTTACCTCTCCATACTCCAAAGAACCTTTGTTCTTCTTTTTAGTCGTATAATTCTTGACTTTATACTTACCCGCAGAAAGTCGAAAAATTGAATCACTGACGGCCACGGAAATTTTCGTTCCATTGCCATTCAGTTTCTCTGTATATTCTACGGCAACATCAGTAAATGTCATATCTTTTTTCGTAAATTGCTCCTGCACTGTTACAGTGATATACTCGATATCAGAAAACAGATAATCCTCCCCTAACGCTGCGCGAGTGGATGGTAGAAAATTCTTGGTCACAGTAAATTTCACCATACCTCGATTTACAACCTTCACGTGTATATCTTGTACAGCCAATCCACCATTGATCACCGTGATAATCGTCTTTTTATCCGGTTCTCCAGAAAGAATTTGTTTCAAATCCTGTGCTGTTCCATCCGCTTTATATAGATAGAAACCAACAATCTGGTAGGTTCCGGCCATCAACTGAAGTTTTTCACTTCGCAGGCCAAATTCACTATCATCTCCCATCGCCTCCAGACCCACAGTCTGCACAACTTCAGTACCATCGTCCTGATTGATGAGTACAATCTTCATTTTTTGCGCATCGCGCAAATAGTTCAGTTCATTCGTACTGGCACGCGTTTTTTTCGTTTCTGCCAACCCACTCTTATAGAGTTTGAACTGAGCATATCCATATCCTGCCTGAAGCACAGCATCATCGTCGTCAGAGCAACTTCCTACTGTAAACCCTAGAATAAACAGTATACAGGAAAGGACAAACATTCTTATAAATAATATCTTTGTTTTCATAAAATCATTCTATTAATCTTCATATCGTTTGGATATTATTAATACAGCATAAACTTCTCCACTAGAATCCATAAATGACAATTCCATATCCTTTTCACCATTTACATCGGGACCAATTCCATGAATAGTCACATCCACAAAAGGTTCTTCTTTTTCTATGCCATTCCATTTATAGCCATCTATGAAATTGACAGCCATTAAATAATGTGTCATTGTGATTCCTTTTGGAGCAATTATTAAAGGATCAAAACTAATTCCCAACGGCAATGATGCAATCCACACATTCTTCGTACCATATTTCTCCATCGCTTGCTCTTCTCCAACATTATCTGCATAAGAAGTTAATGTCACATTGGTCAATACTCCACTGTCACCATTCTTTAACACAAATCCCATAGAAGCACTCGCATCTTCCGCTTGCAGCACATTAGCTATAATATTTTCATCATAAGCTTGCGGAATACCCGTTTTAAGCAAAACAAGATCGGACAATTGGTCCTTAATTTCAGCATATACACTATTGGGAAATGCCAGGACATAGGCATTTCTTTTTTCCGAAGAATTCCGACTTACGGCTATATTGAGATTTCCCTTTTCATCATTATCTACCCAAAGCCAACGATCAGAACCACCTTCTATTATTTTATAGGTGTATTCATACTCCCACATCATATTCCGTTCTTCCACATATTCTACACAAACCAATGTATATTCATTATTCTTAGCCATTACCGTCACAGGAACTCCTTCCGAACTATAGCTATTATCTCCTACAGTATAACTTGCTCCGTCAGCCGAAGCCTCTATATTATCTGTCAGAGTACCAATAATTCTATCAGCAGGAATACCTTCATACTTCACAGGAACTTTTGCAACAGCTCCACTTCTACTTTCAATTGTCAGAAAACCGGTAATTTCATTCTTTTTATATTGCATTATCATCCGTGGAGTGACGCTGACATTATCTCCGGCATCGCCAGATACAACTTCGCTGTCTGATGCTTTACGATTGAATTCCATCCATTCGGGGTTACTTTTTAAAGCCCAATCCTCATTGGCTTCTAACACCAATATATCAGTCCCATCAAAGTTGATTACAAAGGGGTTTTCTTCTGTATACATTACAGACTTATCCGCATTGAAAGCCCGAACTTCATAACCAGTAGACGGACGTGTCACCTCCGCTATCACCTGCTGGCTCCCTGCCACCTTCATAGTCAACTCTGCCTTGTAAGATTTTAACAGTTCGGTAGCATCATCACTAATATGGATAGTGACTGTCTGCTTTCCGGCATTGCCTGAACAAACGAACGTCCTCTCACCATCCTGTTCAAAATAGCACCATAACGATGAGGAAGTCAATATCCAGTTATCAGTAGCTTCAAAAGTCAGTGTCTTGGTATCTCCGACTTCACATTCTATTTTCTGCAAACCCGGAAACACAGGTGTTACAGTCTCATCATCATCACTACAAGCAGATGTGAAGAGACAGAACGCCAACACAATCAATTGCAAATAATATTTTATTATATCTTTCATATTTATTTCCGATTATAGTTTAGAGTCCTTCCTCTTTTTTATACTGCTCCGCTTCTTCATCACTAATCCACTCCAAGATATTCACATAAGTACCTACCGTACCTTTACCCACCACATAAATAGTGTTATATAAGAATACAAATTTCTGGCATACATTATAATAAGAATCGTATGCAACAGGTTGAGTACACATTAGCTTTCCATTACCGTAAATGGTTCCGAAGGCTTCTGCCGTACTACCTATAATTTGATCATCAAACTCTACAAATGGTTTCAACGGATCGGAAGGATCATACTTAATTTTAAGATCATAATTCTTATAGAAAAAATCATGTAATATGATAGTATTATCTTCCGTCTTGTCTCTTTCCGCTTGTAATAACCGATGTTCCGTATTCGTCATATATGCACTAAAGAAAGAAGAAGTCAATAGACAATAGCCTTCAAATGTACTAAGTTCGAAAGGACATGCTTTTTGCATTTGAACACGAGTACGTGTACCGTACAAATCCCATATATTTTCATCTTTCGCAAGCAAATTGAAGGTAACCGATAAAGAGTCGGTTTTACCTATATTCTCATAAACACCCTTCATCCGGAACTTTGCTACCCGTTCCCCTGCTTTAATGGTTACCGTATTTGATTCAACCACATATTGCTTTTTTTCAATTGCATTACTAGCCTTATCGTCTACTTCTACGCCAAAAGAACGGTCATAATCGCATATATTTGTAGCTACTACCGGAATTTCAAACCATTTCTCGCTGTCCTGCACCGGATACATAGATAATGTATCGGAGAACATCACGTAGTCGGAACCGCTGTAAGTCGTTCGGGAGAGATCATTACATCCCCAGAATCCGACAGCCAGCGTTATCAGTGCTACTATTCCTGTTATTAATAGTTTCATTGTTTCTCTATATTATCTTTATACATTATTTATTGCTTTCATTAGGCATTAAATCCACACCTGGAGCATCCAACTCATGTTGCGGGATAGGCCATACAAAACGCGGATCGTCTTTCTCCAACTTCAGCGTATTGCCCGGAGAGACAGTCGAGGTTTGTTCTTTACGTTCAAATCCCTCATGCCAACGTTTCAAGTCATTAAGGCGGAAACCTTCCATAAAGAGTTCTTTCATACGTTCTTCACTGACAGTCTTAAACCAGTTCTCTTCTGTTAGTGTGGTAGAACCACCGTAGGAAGAATAACGAGCCATACGTAAAGTAGAAATATCAATTCCGGCTTTTCCATAATAAGCTGTTCCCATCCGGCAATAAGCCTCTGCACGAATTAAATATTGCTCTGCCAACCGAAACGGCTTCGGCATGGAAACACATAATACTCTTTGGCTTATAAAATCCTGATTACCCATATATTTGATCAAAAGCGGCCAGGTTAACGCATGGGAGAAGCCGGTTGTTACCGAACCAAAATAGGCATTGTAGCGTAAATCAGCATTAGCATAGGCATCCAATGCCCATTTAGCCGGTACATAATCCGGTTTATAAGATGTATAATCATAATTGAGGAATACGGTACCCAATGCGCCTCCATAGGAATTTACCTCAAACATTACTTTCCAGATGATTTCAGTAGAATTATCATACTGCCACATATACGCAAAATCATTGTAAGTAACCGAATAACTGTTCTTTGTAGCATCAGCTAATGCATACTTCTTACTATCTATCACTTTAGTGGCATACTCAACGGCCTTCTCCCACTTCCGCATATACAGGTACATACGAGCATACAAAGCATTGACTGTACCAACCGTGAAATATGCAGAATTATAGATAACCGCAGTATCATCATCATCCGCAGCCAGATATTCGGCAGCTTTAGCCAAATCATCCAAAACAAACTGATAGGAATCTTTTAAAGAAGCACGTTTTACAGGTCCCGGATTAACGTAACTGGACTGTAATACAACTCCCAGTTCATTGGCAGCCTCTTCATCACTGTCATAAGCTTTACAGAAACACTTCAGCAATTCCGAATAAGCCAGCGCACGGGCAAAATAAATATGTCCCTTGTAGTTATCCAACTTGTCCAGTTGTTCGTCATCGGAAGTAGCCGCTTCTACGGCAGCCATGTTATCAAGAACGAAATTACAACGTCCGATGACGGCATACAAACCACCATACACATATTCCACCTGTTTATTGATAGCTAATATCTCATTACGCCATACATCACCATAGACATTCGTATATCCTTTAACAGCGTACACCTGATCTGTCTGAATATCAGGCAACAAGGTCAAGTAACCGCTATATAGGCTGCTGTTTTTAAACTGCGCATAAATACCGATCAAAGCTTGACGCACATCGCTCACTGTCTTAATAGCATCATCTTGCGGAATAGCATCTTGCGGATATTTGTCAAGACAGGAAGATGCCGAAAGCAATACCGCAACCAAAGCTATATATAATTTTATTTTTCTTATCATCACTGATTTATTTTAGAATGAAACTTCCAGTCCGAATGTGAACTGACGTGACATCGGATATTGGGCCTTGTACACATTGGACGTAGACTCCGGATCCATACCCGTGAAATTTGTAAATGTCAACAAATTCTGTCCCTGCGCATAAATACGGGCACTATTCAAAAAGCTAGTCCGCTTCAACCATTTCTGTGGGAACGTATAGCTGAGCATCAAATTCTTTAGACGCAGGAAAGATGCATCTTCAAGGAATCGTGAATCCAGTTGGGGAGTTACTCCATAACGGGGAATATCAGTCACATCTCCCGGTTTTTTCCATCGGTCGTAAAGCATACGTTTTGACTGGTTATAGGCACTGAACAGTCCGTTACTCTCCTGAAAGACTCTGTCGTTGTTAAGCATCCAGCGATCAGCCACCCATGTGAACTGTGCGGAAAGTGAAAGTCCCTTCCAGGAAAGTGTAGTACCAAAACCACCTTGCCAGGGAGCTTCATGTGTTTTGCCCAGCATTACCTTGTCGCTTTCATTATATTCCGTAGTAATTTCACCGTCTTTGGTATACCATAAAGCATCTCCATTAATCGGATTAACTCCCGCATAACGGTTCAGATAAAATTCTCCTAACGGATGACCTACCGCAACCATTCTACCGGTATCGGAAGCTACATATTCTGTCACCCCATTATAGAGCTCGGTTATTTCATTTTTATTATAGGATACATTGGCATTCACATTCCATTTAAAGTCTTTGATGCGGAGTACATCTGCGCCGACATTAATTTCTACACCACGATTTCGCATGGCTCCCACATTATCCCAACGGGTCCCAAAACCGGTAGATGTATAAGAAATAGGAACCGCCATCAACATATTGGTCGTTTTCTTATTATAAAACTCCACATCCAAATTGATACGATCAATAAAACCTAAATGCAACGCCACATTAGTAGCCCATGTAGACTCCCAACTCAATTCTTCATTTCCTAACTGGGAAATTGCGATACCTGATTCGTTATCATACTTATATCCACCGGAAACTAAAGCCAGATGCTCATAGTTGTTAATAGAAGAATTACCGGATGTACCTGTATTAACCGCAATTTGCGCATTAGTAAGCCAATTATATTTTTGCATGAACTTCTCCTTACGAAGGTTCCACATAAAACCGACTGACCAGAAAGCTCCCCAATGGTTGTCGGTACCAAAACGTGAAGATCCATCCCCACGAATCGAGAAATCAGCATAGTAACGGTCATCATAATTGTATTCGCCCCGGGCAAAGAAAGAGAGAAAAGAATATTCTGTGACAGGATCTGACCATGATGAAGCAGTTGAGCCTGAAGCTAAGTTTGTCAAAATATCATTTGTCTGTCCCCGAGTAGTTAACTGGAAACCTTCATAATGATAGTTTTCACCTTCCTGACCAACCATAAAATTGAATGAATGAACATCATTCAACATAAAACGGTAGTTTGCCGTATTTGTAATCATCAGGTTAAGCATATCAAACGAGCTACGCTGCGCACCTCCATAATTATTATTTGGCTTGTAACTGGGGAAACTTTGATAAAAAGAGGTAGTATGACCATAATCAGCACTTAGCTGTGAACGGATTGTCAGATTCTTTACCGGAGTAACCTCGGCATAAAAAGTGGATAAAAGTTTGTATTTCTTATTCGACAACGGATTATTTGCCATCCATGCCAACGGATTTTCTGTCGTTCCCTTCCAACTCCCGTCATCCTGAAGTGCCAGACTTCCATCTTCCTTATAAGGGTTCCAGTAAGGCAGCATAAAAAAAGACGCGGAAATAGGAGCCCATAACGCATACTCTCCATCATCACTCTGTTCAACTTCCTGATAGGCAAACATTGAATTTGTTCCTATCTTCAACCATTTATTAGCTTTTGCCTCTACATTGGCACGAAAACCGACACGTTCGAACGTAGAGCCTACCGCAATACCATCTTGATCGTAATAGCTTCCTGAAACATAATAATTCAATTTTTCCGTGCCTCCGTTTACTGATAACTCGTAATTCTGCAAAGGGGCAGTGTCATTGTACACTTTATCCAGCCAGTTGATATTTGTCTTACTCAACTTTTCATAATCTTGTCCTTTATCCAGTCCAACTTCTTTCTCAAATTGAATGCGTTCATCCGTGTTCATCTGATCCCAATCTTTTGAGGCTAGTTGAGAAAATCCGAGCTGTGTACGGAAAGTTACCTTAGCTGCTTCCCCCATACGCCCGCGCTTGGATGTAATAACGACCACACCATTGGAAGCACGTGCCCCATAAATAGAAGTAGAAGAAGCATCTTTTAATACTGAAATACTTTCAATATCATTAGGACTAATTGTATTGAAATCCGAACTTGAAATAGCTACTCCATCCAATATAAAAAGAGGATCTTTTCCCGAATTAATTGAATTTGTTCCGCGAATACGAAAAGTGGCTGCCTTACTGGGTTCACCAGAATCAGAAAGCACCATTAATCCTGGCGCCTGTCCTTGCAGTGCCTGGTCGAAACTCGGAGCAGGAACATCTTCCATCTTTTCAGCTTTTACCGTAGATACAGAACCTGCGATTGTTCCTTTCTTACGTACACCATACGCGACAACTACCACTTCTTCCACCATCTGTGCATCGTTTTCCATTGTCAAATTTATACGAGTAGAAGCAGTCACCTGCTTATCTATCGTTTTCATACCGACATAAGAGAACTGCAAAGTAGCAGGAGACTTCGTCACTGTGATACTGTAATTACCATTGATATCGGTAATTACTCCGTTTGTTGTACCCTTCTCCAGAACAGACACACCAATCATCGGCTGATTATCTTCCGCCGAGATAATATGTCCGGTTACCTGATATCCACCCTGCGCAAAAAGCAACAGGGGGATACTTGTCAGAGTAAAGAGTACAAACAAGAGAATTGATTTTCTCATCTTTGATACTTGAATTAAAATTAATGAAATTGATTTATTTTTATAGATTTATCTACAATGAGGAATACGCTTATCTTTGCGTAGGAAATAACAATACACCCCTTCCCCCAAAATCGGTTTTAAGCATATTCTGCACCGACCCGGGATAGGCTATTATTATCTATAAATATAGAATAGGAATAGACTAACTTGGCAAATTCTTAATATTGCGCCAAATATCCAAATAGACTTTTCGTGTTGCTGCTGTGTGAATTAAAGGTTTGACCATCTGCTCTCTTAAGTTATAAATTAAACACTAATATCACTTGTTCTGTTTAGGTGTACTTCAATATCGTTTTATTTTGTCTACAAAGATATATATTATATTTAAATAAATGAAACTATATGTCGCATATTTTATACCATATTTCCACTAATGTCTTTTTGCTACATATTTAAGTACATATAGTCCATTAAAGAAGTAAATCCATAGTATATTTCAAGGATAATTAAATATTAACGTTCATTTTAATAGCTGTTTTAATTGTTTAAACAACAATATCGTAACTCATACCAAATAGCTTATTGAGAGGATTCAACACAGAAAAGATAATTATTCAAAACTATTTCCTATTTTTGCACCCATTATATATAAATAAGGTATAAGATGAACTACGGATTTGTAAAAGTAGCCGCAGCTGTGCCACACGTAAAAGTGGCCGACTGCAAATTCAATGTAGAGAAGATAGAAAGTCTGATTGCAGTAGCCGAAGGAAAAGGAGTGCAGATCATTATTTTTCCGGAAATGAGTATTACCGGATATACTTGCGGTGACTTATTCGGACAACAACTTTTACTGGAAGAAGCAGAAATGGGACTGATGCAAATCCTGAATAACACCCGCCAATTAGACATCATTTCTATTGTTGGTATGCCTGTCGGTGTCAATTCGACAGTAATCAATGCAGCCGTAGTGATTCAGAAAGGGAAAGTGTTGGGAGTTGCCGCCAAGACCTATCTGCCGAATTATAAAGAATTCTACGAACAGCGCTGGTTTACTTCGGCGCTTCAGTTGACAACAAATAGTATACGTCTCTGTGGACAAATCGTTCCGATAGGTTCTAATCTGCTTTTTGAGACTTCAGATACGACTTTTGGCATCGAGATATGCGAGGACCTTTGGTCTACTATACCTCCCAGTTCTTCGTTGGCACTGCAAGGTGCAGAAATTCTTTTCAATATGTCTGCTGATAATGAAGGTATTGGAAAGAATAATTATCTTTGTTCTCTCATCAGCCAACAATCTGCACGTTGTATTGCCGGATATGTATTCTCGTCTTGTGGCTTTGGAGAATCTACTACCGATGTAGTTTTTGCCGGCAACGGGTTCATTTATGAAAACGGTTCACTGCTTGCACACAGCGAACGTTTCAGCATGAAAGAACAGCTGATTATCAGCGAAATTGATGTGGAACGTATCCGGGCAGAACGCAGGATAAATACAACCTTTGCAGCTAATCAAGCAAACTTAGGGGATAAAAAGGCGGTTTCTATTGCGACTGAATTTGTCAACAGCAAAGAGCTAACCTTAACCCGGAAGTTTAATTCTCATCCTTTTGTACCGCAAGGAATAGAGCTAAATGAACATTGTGAAGAAGTGTTCTCCATACAGGTAGCGGGATTGGCACAAAGGCTTGTCCATACAGGAGCTAAAACTGCTGTAATCGGTATCTCTGGCGGGTTGGATTCAACACTGGCATTACTTGTATGTGTGAAGACTTTTGATAAGTTGGGATTGTCCAGAAAGGATATTCTCGGCATTACGATGCCAGGATTCGGAACGACCGACCGTACTTATCATAATGCCATCGATCTAATGAAATCGCTGGGTATCTCTATTCGTGAAATCAGTATCAAAGATGCTTGCATTCAACATTTTAAGGATATAGACCATAATATTAATGTACACGATGTCACATACGAAAATTCTCAAGCACGCGAACGTACACAAATATTGATGGATGTGGCAAACCAGACTTGGGGAATAGTTATCGGTACAGGAGATTTATCAGAACTTGCACTAGGATGGGCAACATATAATGGCGATCATATGTCCATGTATGGAGTGAATGCGAGTGTCCCTAAAACTCTCGTAAAATACTTGGTACAATGGGTGGCAGTAAATGGCATGGATGAAAATTCGAAAGCGACTTTACTCGATATTGTAGATACTCCCATCAGTCCGGAACTGATTCCGGCAGATGAAAACGGAGAAATTAAACAGAAAACAGAAGATTTGGTGGGTCCTTATGAACTACATGACTTCTTCCTATATTATTTCTTACGTTTCGGTTTCCGGCCTTCCAAGATATTCTATCTAGCAAATATTGCATTCAAAGATATGTATGATGAAGAAACCATCAAGAAATGGCTTTCTACCTTCTTCCGTCGTTTCTTTAATCAACAGTTCAAGCGTTCTTGCTTGCCGGACGGTCCTAAAGTAGGAAGTATTTCTATCAGCCCGAGAGGAGATTGGAGAATGCCGAGCGATGCCAGTTCAGCCATGTGGCTTAAAGAAATAGAGGCCTTGTAAGGACGTCCTATCAATAGGCTTGTGCCACCGCATTGGCACAACTGTGCCAGCATGATGGCATGGTTGTGACAATACGGTGGCACAGCTGTGACAGAGCGATGGTAAAGATATGGCATATTATAACTCTCCACCTTCCATTACTTCTTTTCTTATTTGCTCCACATTTGCTTCCTTGATTCTTCTAATAATATTCTTATAAATTCGATGAAAGCCATAGCCTCCTTCAGTCATTTCATGGATTGCATCTTCTTTTGAAACATTCTGAAAAATGATACGATAAAACGCACAAACAGCCCCTGTACGGTCAGAGCCGTGGTGACAATGGAAAACAATAGGCGCTTTACGATTTTTAATAATGCGTAATGCCTGTATCAATTGCTTTTCACTAATCGAATGTGCTTTAGTTTTTACCCGGTGAAGTTTTATACTTGTTCCTTTTGCTTCGTCATCATCACTATGTCTGTTTCGTAGATTAAGTACTTCTCCAATACCATACTTTTCTAAAGCTTTAAAGCCCTCTTTTGAAGGTTGCTCCGAACGATATACGCCCGAATCTATTTGATACAAATTTGTCAAATCACTATCAGACAGAATAATCTTATCCGCTTTCAGATTTTGACCGAAAAGAGAGACGGATAAGACTATCGCCAATAAGCATAGTGGGATTTGCTTTTGCATAAGCAATATGGATATGATTCTAAAAAACATTAAAGCACACCCTTACTAGATGGAAGTTCAAAATGATAGATATCTCTTTTAATTGCCATTTTCAAAGCACGGGCAAGGGCTTTAAAAATTCCTTCTATCTTATGATGTTCATTCTGTCCTTCCGCTTTGATGTTCAAATTCATCTTTGCCGCGTCACTTAGTGACTTAAAGAAATGAAGGAACATTTCCGTCGGCATCTCTCCTATCTTCTCACGCTTGAATTCAGCATCCCAAACTAACCAGGGACGACCACCGAAGTCCAGACAAACCTGACAAAGACAATCATCCATCGGTAAGGCATAGCCATAACGTTCAATCCCTCGTTTGCTACCTAAAGCCTGATAGATACATTCGCCCAGTGCGATAGCAGTGTCTTCGATCGTATGATGTTCATCTACTTCCAAATCTCCTTTAACACGGATGGTTAAGTCCATGCCAGAATGTTTTCCAATCTGCTCAAGCATGTGATCGAAAAAGCCAAGACCGGTAAAAATGTCACAAGTTCCATTTCCATCAAGATTCAAAGCAACATAAATATCTGTTTCTTTTGTAGTACGACGTACTTCCGCTTTCCGTTCTCCGGCAAAAAGGAATTCGGCTATCCGATCCCAATCAGTAGTTGCAAGAACACAGACTTCTTCTAATCCTTTTTCTTTCAGAGCTTCGGTCGAGTCTTGCAAATAAATTGCCCGGCAACCGATATTTTTGGCAAGTTCCACATCTGTGGGACGATCGCCTATTACAAAACTTCCGGCAAGATCGTATTCCGGATTATCCAGATACTTCGTCAACATTCCGGTACGCGGTTTGCGGGTGGGCGCATTATCTTCAGGAAAACTACGGTCTATCAGAATCTCATCAAAAGTAATCCCCTCCCCTTCCAATGTTTTAAGCATCAAGTTATGGGCAGGCCAGAATGTTTCTTCCGGAAAAGAAGGTGTACCCAATCCATCCTGGTTAGTGACCATCACAAATTCAAAATCGAGCTTACTGCGGATAAAGCCCAAATTACGGAATACTTTCGGATAGAATTCCAGTTTTTCCAATGAGTCGAGTTGGTAATCTACAGGAGGTTCGATCACCAACGTGCCGTCTCTATCTATAAATAATACTTTCTTCTTCATAAATTATCCTTGATAGTTTTTAAGAGCTGCCAATAGGGTATTATTTTCGACACGAGTACCGACAGTCACACGCAAACAGTTGCAGCAAAGTGAAATGTTATGGCGATTACGCACTATTATTCCTTCCCCTACCAAATAATTATAGATTTTCACGGCATCCGTCACTTTTGCCAAAAAGAAATTCGCATCGGACGGGAACAGTTTAATGGTACATGGAAGTTTTTCAAATTCCGCTTCCAGATAATCACGCTCTTCCTTCAACGTTTTCACCCAACGTTCTATCTCATAGTGCTTATGCAACATAGAAATAGCTTGTTGTTGAGTCAACTGATTGACATTATAGGGATATTTGATTTTACTAAGAATGTCTATAATTTCTTTGGAAGCAAAAGCCATTCCCAAGCGAATTGCAGCACATCCCCAAGCCTTGGAGAATGTTTGGAATACGACAAGGTTGGGATATTTATCCAGCTCTTCGAGGAAAGACGGAGCCTGGGAAAAATCATTGTAAGCCTCATCCAACATCACCAATCCTTCGAACTGACAAAGTACCTTTACAATTTCAGAACGGAGCAAGTCATTTCCTGTTGGATTATTAGGCGAGCAAAGGAAAATCAATTTGGTGTGTTCGTCGGTAGCCGACAGCAGTTTATCGGCAGAGAACTGGAAGTCATCATCCAGTAATACTTTCCGGTATTCCACATCGTTCACATCGGCACAAACCTGATACATACCATAAGTAGGGTCGATGGCTACGACATTATCTTTTCCCGGTTCGCAGAATGCACGAAAAACCAAGTCGATGGCTTCATCGCTACCGTTTCCAAGAAAAATATGCTCGGGAGATACTTTTTTGATTTTCGACAACAACGTCTTCAGTTCGCACTGCATAGGATCCGGATAGCGATTATGAGGCGTATTGTAAGGGTTTTCGTTTGCATCCAGGAAAACAGAGGCTGTAACTCCTTTATATTCATCTCGTGCCGAAGAGTAGGGTTTTAATTTCCAGATATTCGGCCGGGTTAGTTCTTGTAACGTTTTCACTTCTTTAGGTTTTAAATTATGAATTTTGAATTGCTTTGAGACGAACTGTGACGGCATTTTTATGTGCATCCAGCTGTTCATTAGCCGCCATCTCTTCAATAGCAGGACCGATAGCTTTTATTCCTTCCGGGAGGATTTCCTGAAATGTAATCTTACGGATAAAACTATCCAGACTTACACCGCTATAGGCTTTGGCATAACCGTTGGTCGGCAGGGTGTGATTCGTTCCGGAAGCATAGTCGCCGGCACTCTCGGGAGTTAATGAACCTAAGAAGACAGAACCTGCATTTATCACACGTTCGCCCACTTCCATATAGTTTTCCGTTTCTATGATTAGATGTTCCGGAGCATACGCGTTAGTCAGTTCCAATGCTTCATCCAGATCTTTCACTAAAATCAATTTACTATTCTCCAGTGATTTCGCCGCAATTTCACGACGGGGAAGTTCTGCTAATTGACGCTCCACTTCTTCCATCACCTCTGTTTGAAGTTTCTCGGAAGTGGTAATCAATATAGCCTGGCTATCTATTCCGTGCTCTGCCTGTGACAAAAGATCTGCTGCTACAAAAACCGGATTGGCAGATGCATCAGCCAGAACTTCCACTTCTGAAGGACCGGCAGGCATATCGATAGCTACATCACGCAGGCTTACCAACTGTTTGGCGGCTGTCACATATTGATTGCCGGGGCCAAATATCTTATATACTTTGGGTACACTCTCCGTTCCATAGGCCATAGCGGCAATAGCTTGCACACCACCAGCCTTGAATATTTTGCTGACACCTGCCAGTTGCGCAGCAAAAAGGATAGCCGGATGAATATTTCCATTCTTATCGGGAGGCGTACAAAGTACGATTTCCTTGCATCCTGCGATTTTAGCCGGAACAGCCAACATTAATACAGTCGAGAAAAGCGGTGCTGTTCCACCCGGAATATATAAGCCGACCTTTTCGATTCCCACTGATTTTTGCCAGCAAGTTACCCCATTCATTGTCTCTACCTTCTTCCCGACAAAACGCTGGGAAGAGTGAAATGTTTCAATGTTTTGTTTAGCTAAAGAAATGGCAGCCTTTAGTTCATCGTTTACTAATGTCCCGGCGGCTTGAACCTCTTCAGGAGTCACAGCAAGTGCGGACAAGGTTACTTTATCAAAAGCAGCCTCATATTCCAATACTGCTTTATCGCCTTCTGTCCTTACCTTATTTATAATAGAACGAACAGTATCGAACAAACTTTCCGTATTTAGTGCCGGACGTTTCAAAAGTTCTGTCCATTGCTCTTTTGAGGGATATTTAATCAATTTCATGGTTCATATTTTATTAGAAACGGATTCCCGTACCTATCTATTTATACAATCATCTTTTCAATCGGCAGTACCAAAATACCTTCCGCTCCCAGTCCTTTCAGTTTTCCGATGATTTCCCAAAAACGTTTTTCATCAAGTACTGTATGAACAGAACACCAGCCTTCCTGTGCCAATGGCATCACTGTAGGACTCTTCATACCCGGCAATACAGCAATGATTTCTTCCAGTTTGTCTTTTGGAGCATTCATCAATACATATTTTTTATCTTCGGCCGTTTTTACTGCGTTCATACGGAACAACAATTCTTCGAGCACTTCTTTTTTCTCTTCGCTCATGTTCTTGTTGCCAATCAACAATGCTTCCGACTTCATTACAACTTCCACTTCTTTCAAGCGGTTGCTGACCAAAGTAGAACCGGAACTTACAATATCAAAAATGGCATCAGCCAATCCAATACCCGGAGACACCTCTACCGAACCGGTTATCACATGTATTTCGGCATTTACGCTATTTTTTTTCAGGAATTTACGAAGAATAACCGGATAAGAGGTAGCAATCTTCTTGCCTTCAAACCATGACAAACCGGGATATTCAATATCCTTCGGCATAGCCAGTGACAGACGACATTTGCTGAATCCCAGACGTTTGACAATTTCCGCATCTTCCTCCTTTTCCATAAACTCGTTCTCACCAACAATTCCCAAATCAGCTACCCCGGTAGCTACCGTTTGCGGAATATCATCATCACGAAGAAATAGAACTTCGATAGGAAAGTTAGAAGACTGTACCAACAAGGTACGTTTAGTAGTGCTTAACTTGATATCTGACTCTTCTAAAAGTGCCATTGTCTCTTCGAAGAGACGTCCTTTGGCTTGTACTGCGATTCTTAACATGACTTTATTTAATTACTAATTATTAATTACAAATACAATCTGCGTTGAAAAACAAAAAAGGCTTACCGCATTCGGTAAGCCTTCGTTATCGTTTATATAGTTATACACAATATCATCCACGCCCACCGATTATTCGTTAGGAAAATGATGATGATGATGTGTAGCTGTATATTTCATATTTCTTTTATTAACTGCGACAAAAGTAAAGTATTTGTTTGATACTACCAAACATTTATCACAAAAACTTAAGTTTTTATTTCAAATTAATGGTAATATCTCTTCCGATTCTACATCACATTTCGAAAAATGCATTTCATCTTTCGACTTTTCTTTCGAGAAAGTAAAGTAAGTACAAACTGATTCTGTACAGACTTCTCCATCCTTATTATATAACTTTGCTTCAACAATAACGATGTTCCGCTTTACCTCTTTAATAGACGCGCGTAATACGATATGAGAATCTTTGGTATCAATCGATTTTCGGTAACGAGTTTCCATCTTCGACGTCACCCCCGTGGTTTGTAGTTTACGAAGTATAACCCAGGCACAGATTTCATCCATCAAGACAGCTTGAATACCGCCATGCAAGGTATCAATCCAGCCTTGATATTCGGGACGTGGTTTCCAAATGCTTACCACTTCGTCACCATCTTCGTAAAATTCCATTTTTAATCCGGCTTCATTATTGGAAGCACAACCAAAGCAGTTGTACCCTTCCAAACCTTTCCAGGGATTTATTATCTTCTTCATAGTTCTCTCTTTTAGTTAGTTTTACTTCCCAAATATAAGCAATTTATGGAAAAGAGAAGCCTTTTTCGTCGATTTACTTTCTGATGCAACGAATGGCAAAGGCTTTTGTATCAACACCTGCATTAGATTCTTCAATGATATCCGTATCACTTTTCAGATAGAAAACCTTGATATCGATAGCGGCATTTGCATTATCCAGTGTCCAATATGCCAGATGTTTTTTCTCGTAATCAGTTTGAAAAGCCCCCACATACATTCCTACAGGTATTCCATTAAAACCGGATAAATTAGTTGCAGGCTGTACCTGTTCTCCCGCTTTCAAAGGTAACCAAGTACCTGATTTCAGCAAAGAAGCCTCTCCATTCAGATAGTCTTTTAAAATGTTCCAGTCTTTCCAATCCGGTATACTCCAATGAGCAGGTAGAATTTTATTAGAAAGTACTACATTAGCTGTATAAAAATAGTGTTCCGCAGTAGATTGCAGATATCCGACAACATTCGCTGTCACTGCATCCAGTCTGGGAAGTGCTTCACCGCCAACATACGAAGATGCCTCCAGATTATCCCGCATCCAATATTGTGTTCCAATCTTCACTAACGGATAATTATGAATGATTCCTCCACGTACATCACGAACGATATCTTCCAAAGCCAAAACAGATAGTACGTCATCTGCTGTCGTAACAGATAAAGAAACGGTTCCGTTTGCCATCACATATACATTATTACGAATCGGCAAAGTTCCGTCAACATAGGCCAATGAGTAATCTTCCATATTCCATGATACGCTTCCTCCATTCACTTTTCCAGATTTCCCTAGTAACTGTGCCACAACACCTTGAGATAAGTCCACACTACCATCTTTTTTCATCGGATAGGCAACGATTGCCTGCGAAGAAAATTCCGAAGTAACAAGATACTCCTTACATATTTCAGCTACTTGCTTTCCCGAATGTAACACTTTATACACATTCGACTTTTCAAAAGTTAACTTCGAAACATCTATGTATTTATGAAGCGTGACTGATTCTGTATGATCTATTTCGGTTCCGTCCCAATCTCCGATTTCCCCATTCACTTTGCTCATTAATACATCTTCGGCTGATACAAACTTTATTTCCAATTCGCGCTGCTTTCCACTTTTTAATTGTAAAGTAGATGGTAATAGGCTTGTATATAGCTTTCCTGCAGCTTCCAACGTTATGTATTGGTATCCCGGAGTCGCCTCCTGCGGTATCAAAATAAATTCCTTTCCTATCAGTCGTCCGTCTTTTATCTCCCATTCTCCTGCAGGAATAATATCTTTCTCTTCGGAATAACCAGAGAAAGTCTTTTTCTGAAAATCATAACTTGTTTTAGTATAAAAGCCACTCACCGAAAGCGTAGGCTTAACGGATAACATATCTTCCAAATTCTCCCCCTCTCCAGGAATAAGAACAATTTTCAGACGAAAAAACTGATGATTATAGGTCAGAGCGACCGCCTCCTTACTGGCTAAGACCTCTTCTTTAGAAGCAATTAGGAAATCAGAATGTGAATAATCGTCAGGAATATTTTGAGTCGTTGAAACCGCCACCTGCATGGTGCTCTCCCCTATCCCCACGCCACTCTTTTGATAAGGATAATAACTGATTAAATTCAATGTAACTCCATCATCCGGATAGTATACCGACTCGTTAGATTCAAACTCACCATTGGATGAACGTATGAAATGAAGATTATCCACATAACGTTCTTCTTGCATTGTAGTGGTTCCGGCAAGAGCAAACAGACCGACTTCATCCCCTTCGGCAAAGTTATTATTTGCCATACGGGTACCAACTGATTCACGAATATCGGCAATAAATTTCAATGGAATATCTCCATTATTAACACTATCCTCCTCTTCCTCCGAAATATGGTTCACACAAGCACTAAGCAAGATAGTACAAAAAACAAGTAAACCCACGCCCCTTTGTAGGTTATAAAATAGTTTCATCATATTTATTTTTTAATTTCCCAATAGAAACTTTTGATTGAACAGAAAGAATAGCATAAGAGGAAGTATTCGCTTTCGGTTATGGGATACTGAACAACACGTCTGTTGTACTGAGGAATCATCAATTTCAAGATATCATTTTGATGTCTTGAAAGCAAAAGTATATAATTATATTAAGTCGAAGTATAGTTTCTATAGGAAAATTTTACATTTTTCATCTATAACGCAAACAATCAACAAGTTACAAACGACTAGTCAGGAACAAAGAATTAAACTCTCACATTATTATATTAAGAGCCTACTAATTTCAGAAAGAATATCCCACTTCTATTCCGGCAATGTGTCTGCCTTGCGAAGATGCATATTGATAACAATAGAATGCATCCAACGACCAACGTTTGGCCAAAGCTATTTCTACTCCGGGACGATAACGCATACGATCGGCTCTCCAAAAAGAAACGTCATCCAAACTCTGATAGATTTCAACAGAGAAATAGGGAGAAACAATTCCTTTTGTAGGAGCATAAGATAATTTCAAGCGGGAACGCAAACGAGTTTCAGAGTTGCCACGATCAAAAGTCTGCTGAAATCTTTCCCTTACAGCTACTTTCAACCATTGATAACGAAAACTGGCAGTAGCAGTTATATGATAGCGATGCCTGAATTTCCAGTCCGAGTCACCCAAATTCCGAAGATGGGTTTCATAGCCAACACCCAGATTCAAAAATGAATAGGGCCGGTAACTTCCACCAACAATAAGTCCCCAACGATCCAATTTACTCACATCATCTTTCATGCGCAATTCCAAATCACCTGAAACTGAAAACCGGGAATCTATCTTATGGTTTACCATGAATTTAGTCCATGTATTAAAATCGTCACTTTGTGCCCATGCAGAAAGTGATATTCCAAGCAACAGCACAAATAATAGCCAAGTCTTAGTATTTAATAATATTCTACTCATTGATTTTCGGGTTAAAGTTACAAAGATAACAAATTATCTCCGGCAAAAGAAAGGCACAATACTGAATTTATTCTGAAAAGATTATGTTCGTCTTCTGCCTAAATTCTCATTTGCATATTGTATCTTTGCCTAAGAAACTCTAAAATCATCGGATATGGACAACTTGATGCGTAAACTTCCTATTGGAATACAGACATTCGAAGGGATACGGAAGGATAATTATCTTTATGTGGATAAAACAGCACTTGTATGGCGTATGGCTAACCTAGGAAAGCCATATTTTCTAAGCAGGCCGCGTCGCTTTGGTAAAAGCTTATTAATTTCTACATTCGATGCTTATTTTCAAGGAAAAAAAGAGCTATTCGATGGTTTGGCTATTGAACAACTGGAGACGAAATGGGAACAACATCCTGTTTTACATCTTGATCTGAATGCCAAAAAATATGAAACGGCAGCAGATTTAATTGCAATGCTAAACCAATATTTAGAAAAATGGGAAGCTATTTACGGCAATGAGAAAAAAGACCGTAGCCCTGAGGAGCGCTTTAGTTATGTAATCGAACAAGCTTCCTTGAAAACAGGAAAAGGTGTCGTCGTATTGGTGGACGAATACGACAAACCGCTTTTGCAGGCTATTACCCGTCCGAATTTATTCGAAGACTATCGTCAGACATTAAAAGCCTTTTATGGAGTACTAAAAAGCGCCGACGCATATCTCCGTTTTGTTTTCCTGACCGGAGTTACGAAGTTCTCACAAGTCAGCGTATTCAGCGATTTGAATCAGTTGAATGATATTAGTCTCGACTATTCTTACGCCACACTTTGCGGCATCACCCGTGAAGAACTAAAGAGTACTTTCGAACCCGAAATTGAAGTTTTCGGGCACAAAAATCATCAGACTCCAGAAGAGGTAGTCACAGCAATGGAACGCAACTATGACGGCTATCATTTTCATCCGGATGGTGCAGGAGTATTCAATCCGTTCAGTGTGTTGAATGCTTTCAGCAAACTGGAGTTGGGTAGCTATTGGTTCCAGACTGGCACACCGACATTTTTGGTTGAACTACTGCAAAAAAGTGAGTATGATCTCCGTACTTTATTAAATGGCATAGAAGCACCTGCATCTTCTTTTGCAGAATACAGAATGGATGCTAATAATCCCGTACCGCTGATTTATCAAAGTGGATATTTGACTATTAAGGATTACGACAGACGGTTTAATAATTATTTACTTGACTTTCCTAACGATGAGGTACGTTACGGATTCATTAACTTTCTTGTGCCATTCTACACTCCGATGAAGAACAATGATCAGGGATTTTATATTGGAAAATTCATTGATGAATTGGAGAAAGGTGATTACGAATCTTTCCTCACCCGTCTGGAAGCTTTCTTTGCCGATATTCCGTATGAATTGAATGACCAGACTGAACGCCACTATCAGGTTATCTTCTATCTCGTATTCAAATTGATGGGACAATTCACGGAAGCGGAAGTGCGCAGCACCCGTGGACGTGCCGATGCTATGGTTAAAACGCCGAAATATGTCTATGTGTTTGAGTTCAAATTAAATGGAACAGCAGAAGAAGCGATGAAGCAAATTGACGAGAAAGGATATCTGATTCCTTATCAGAAAGACCATCGGGAAATAATAAAAATCGGAGTGGAATTTAGTGCGGAAACTCGCAATATCAATCGTTGGCTGGTAGAGACGAGGTAAATATGATAAAACATTTCGGGAAGAATCGTAGCTACGAACTTCCCGAAATAAAAACCGATACCATTGAAAATAAACACTTGTTATCCTCTTTTGGAAACAAGTGTTTTTCAATCTAACCTAATATACCTGAAACTAATCTGACTCTTTTGATTTTGCATTCCAAACCAATAATGCAAAGAATACCGACAGCAGAGCCGCTCCTATCCAGAACCAATTGATATAAGTGAAATCATAAACATCGACTCCATTCTGAACCGTCTTCTGCCCCTCTATCAGAACACCACTCATTACATCCTGTAATCCGGCCCCAATATAACTGGCAATGCCGACTACCCCCAATGCTGCTCCCGACGCATTGCGAGGAGCAATATCGACTGCCATCAGGCCACCTAAAAAACAAATGAGAACTCCGATACCCAAACCGAAAAGAACCATGGCCAACACATCTATCCAGAAGTGTACGCCGGGAACCAACAAGAACAGGCTAAGTGCAAGAACATTCATCAATCCGAAAATCAGGGCGGGAACATTTCGACGACCGCCAAATAACTTGTCAGAAATAACACCCGAAAATATGGTACCTACGATACCACAGACTGGACAGATGGAAATAATGAAGCTGGCATCCAACGTGGAATATCCTTTTTGCGCTTCTAGATAAAAAACACCCCAGCTATTGATAGCATAGCGACTGATATACATAAAAGCACTCGAAAGAGCCAGTATCCAGATGGCAGGCATCATCAATACCTGGCGTTGGGCTTTATTAAAGTCTGTCGTTTCCACCACACTCATCTCCTCTTTCTGTTTTGGAGCATTTACAGGAGGAAAGCCCTGACTCTCGGGAGTGTCATGGAAGAACTTCCACACAATTAAAGCACCAAGCAAACCAACAATACCGGCACCAAAGAAACCGTATCTCCACCCCAATACACTAACGATAGATGCAACAATTAGGAAGGTCAACGCTTCACCGATATTGTGGCTGGCAGACCAAAACCCGTAATAGGAACCCCGTTCTTTGTCCGTGAACCAACGGGAAAGTCCCACTACACAAGAAGCAGCACCCATAGACTGAAACCAGCCACTAATCCCCCAAAGGAGAGCAAACAGAATAAAAGAATGGGTAAAACCCAGGCACAAGTTCACTAAAGCAGTTACCAGTAAACCGGTAGTCATAAAGCGGTTGATATTGCTACGGTCAGCCAGAAAACCATTCGTAAATTTTCCAAGGGCGTAAGTAAAGAACAATACCGAACCGATAATTCCCAGTTCCGTTTCGGAGAAAATTCCTTCATCTACGATGGGCTTCTTCACGACATTCAGGCTAAGACGACAAACATAGTACATGCCGTAACCGAAAGTGGCTGAAAGGAAAGTAGACCATTTCAGGTATTTCAGACGACGGGCATCGGAATGAAGATGTTGTGAGCCGGATGAAGACAAAGCTTCCCCGTTACAAGGTCTCGGTGAAGAGACCTTGTAAAAGTTTATAAGTTGTTTCAACATGAAAAAGTCTATTTAGTCGTGAAGTTTCTTTTTGCGCAGATACTCCAATAAGAGGGCAGGACGGTCAGTTTGAATTAATTTGGCTCCCTGATTAATGATCCATCCCCAGCTTTCATCCGGTTGATGAAGTTCTACTGCACGGTCGTCATCATGACCACCACATAATTCGGGCCAAAGAGAGTTTATAAACAACTTAGAACCCGTATCACGCACTTTTTTTATCAGGTTAAGCACCTCAGGACTATCATTATCAAACACTAACTCATAAGCAGCAGGCTTCATGTGAGTCTTGTAACTGTCAATAATAGCTTCGGCTCCTTTTTTATGCAACTGTACAATAGGCATAAAAATCACTTTATCCAATACAGCACCGTTTTCGGCTTTCACTTGTTCATAAGGAAGGCCGGCTTTGATAACACACTGGTCAACCGTTCCCGTCTTTTCGAGTACAATATAAGCTTCCTGAAAATAATCATACCCCTTATCAATATTTACCATGATCTTACCTTTGCAGAGCAACATCACTTCTTCCAATGTAGGAATCTGATGTCTTGTCTTACAAGCTACTCCATTTTTAAGACGCATTGCTTTCAATTCGGCCAATGTATAATCTTCCACCAGTCCTTTTCCAGACATGGTACGATTGATCGTTTTATCATGCATCACTACTAAATGTCCGTCTTTGGTTCGTTTCAAATCGATCTCCACCATATCGACACCCATATCAATGCAATTCTGTATACCTTGCAATGAGTTTTCCGGGGCATTACGCCAGTCAGCCCGGTGGGATACAACCAATATTTTATCCGGATGATTTCCCAGCAGATTTTCTCTGATTTCAGCTATTCTATTTTGAGCAACAGCCAGTTGCACCAAACACAGAAGAAGTATGAAGTTACATATCCGTTTCATAAGTTCAAGCATTAAGAATTTTAATTCAGTTTATTGTTTTTCCAGACTAGTTTTTCTCCCCACATTGGTACATAAGTCTGTTCACAGTTAATCTTCGAAGCCCGTTCGAGTGCCATATCCAATGACCATCTTGATTCATCAACACCTGCATGAGCCAGTTCCAAGATATGTGATAACAAGACATAATCGGGCTCCACCTGTCCCGCACCTGAACCCAGAATATTATTTTCGGTCAGAGCATTGGGAGCATAACGCGGTATCAAAACATTCACATGAGAAGCCAGATTCGTATATTGTTCCGGTTTATAGTTAGAGTCTCCTACATGCATAAAAACGAAATTACCGGTATCTTCCCCACAATCGATCGAAAACACAGTCACAAAATTAGATAACCCGGCATTGTTATGGTCAGTGATACAGGTTTTAATCTTGAATTTTCCAATTTCATAATCTTTATCCCCCTTTGCAGTATAAGGATATGTCGTGTCTTTCAAATAGTTGGATAACACCGGTTTACCTAAATCAAACATAGCCTGGATAAGATCATTACTATAATGATCGGAGTGCTTGTGTGTAACACAGAGAAAATCAATATAAGGTGCCAGCTCTTTCGCCCAACGATGAGAAATGTCAATAGCAAAACATCCTGACGGAGTTTTTACCACATACCCCATATTATAGAGTAACCAGATCGCTGCCGTACCATTTTCTACTTTTGAGTTTTTAATTCCATCCATTACACGATCAAATGCACTCCGATAAAAATAGATAATCGGATCACACTTTTCCATACTCGTACTTGCCTGATCGAAGCCATTCAGATAACTGATGAAATAATCATCTTTACACTTATCCGCATATCCCTGGATCTTGGTCAAAGTAGTGGTACGTCCGGTATTGACAATCAAAGGAGAAGAACTCCACAACTGTTGTGCAGTGGCATCTACTTCCTCTGCCAATTGCGTAAGAATTCCTTCATGACCAGTTTCGGTACTGTTGTTGTCATCATCATCACAAGCAACAAAACCTATTGCCAAAAGACAAAACAGTAAATATTGTATTTTTCTTATTATATCCATCTTATTTCTGATTTTTATAGTCATTAATTATTTTATTGAAAGTCTCAACCACCCGTTCCGGTGTCGGACGCGTATTGTCGTTTTCATGGTCTTTGGTAGCTTCATACATGAAAACCCCTTCATAGCCGATTCCTTCGAGTGCATGCATTAACTTTCCCCATTGAATGTCACCTTGTGTAGGAAGCCAATGACACTCGTTGACAAAATCAAAGTCCGAAGCGTGTATAGTACCTATACGTTCACCAACAGTTTCTACAAAATGCCCTGTCGTCCCTTTAGTATAATGATTGGTATCAAAACAAACCTTCACACCCGGAGTATCTTTGATTATTTCCAAAAGCTCTTCAGGAGTATTACCCAGACAAGTTCTCGGCAGATTTTCGATGCACAACTGTGCTCCTATTTGATCCGCATATTTTTTCAGATAAGCGATAGACCTGGAAGCGTTAGTTATTCTTTGTGCCCGAATACTGTCAGCAATAGGCTCGGAACTAGGATGCAGTACCAAACATTTCGGCTGAAACTGAGCGCACTGTCCAATCATCTCCGCCATAAAATCTACATTTTCTTTCCTTTTCTTTTCATCCAGCACCGATATATCCAACGTGCGTGAGAAAGGAAGATGTATAGACCAGACCTTGATACCGGCACTATCAATTTTTGCTTTCATATCCCGGATACGAGGAACAACTTCATCTGCCGGAACTCCTCTATAACACTGGTTAAATGCTACTTCCACATACTCTACCCCCACAGACCGGGCTTGAGAAAAGTCTGTGGAAGCAGGTACTTTCCACAAAGCTGTAGTCGTACCTACTTTATATTTCTGTGCATATAAACCCATTGTCATCGCCATAAATAAGATAAAAACAGGAACTCTCATTATCGCTTACTTTTGACGGTTTGTACCTTGAATATCACCACCACGAATACTCCAGGAGTCTGTTGCTAATGTCTTATTGACAGCAAAAGCCTTTATCGAACCGATATTATTAGATCCGATCGTTCCGCAATAAAGCCGTCTGTCCGGACCAATGCTAACAGCTGCCATGACCTGTTGTCCCACAGTCTCTTCAAAAACAATGTTTCCATTAGTGATGTCAAGTCCCAGCACTTTGTTATTCGATTGGGTACCTATATAAAGAATACCATCCGTACTCAAAGCACCTCCACTGTAGTTCAAATTGTTACCCACATTTTTCTCCCAGATTTTAGATCCGCTGGCATTTACTGCATGAACAGTCTGCGATCCTTTTTCAGTAAAATAGACATTGCCATTTTTATCAGCAATCGGGAAATAAGCATCTCCTTTCGTGGTCGGATACGTCCATTTCTTCGTTCCGTTTGTCATATCAACAGCAACGAGTCCTCCGTTTTTCAAAGTCGCATAAAGTACCTGATCCTTCAAAGCAAACGTAGCCTGTTCTGTCACATTCACTTCTTCCAATTTCCAATTCTGCTCTTTATTCGATTTAAAAGAATAAATGGCTGCACTTGTACCTGCATAAACATTTCCGGCTTTATCAATAGCCACAGCACTACCGGTTGCTCCGTCAAGCGATTGTTGCCATTTAATAGCACCACTGGATGCATCCAGCGCATACAACGTACTCTTATTGGTGAGACAGTAAAGAACACCATCGGCCGACAATGCAGGGAAAGCTCCTATCGCAGCATCCAATTTTACTGCCCACTTTTGAGTTCCGTTCGGATTAATAGCATATACATTATTAATAGTGGCATTTCTTACACACTGATAGATTGTACCATCAGGAGCCACCAACGCACCTCCGCCATAAGTTATCTGACTGATAGCAAACACCCACTTGAATTCACCGCTCACTACGTCAATAGCAAATAAATGACCCGCAGGAGTAGATGTCGGGATATACATTGTTTTTCCATCCGGAGAGAACACCGGATTGGAGGTCTTTACATATCCGGTAAGTCCACCGAAGTTCAAATCGACAGAATTCCATTTATAATTGCCGACCGTGACAGTCAGACTGCCCGACTCGGTGGTATTATTTACATAAGTCACCGTTACGGCCACTGTATAAGTACCGGTAGTAGTAAAAGCATGCACCGGATTGTTTTCTCCCGATGTCGTACCATCACCAAAATCCCAACTTACCGATTTCACTTCACCAGCCATGAAATACATATCGTTATAAGCAAAGGTAGAAGGCTCCCACACAACCAGTTCCGTACTAGCGAGAATAGGATAGATCAATCCGGGAGTAGCAGAAGTTTCCACCGCAATAGAATTGCCTGTAGGATAAACACAGACTACATTGAATGTATATTCCTGATCGTTAGTCAAACCATCAACGATGTATTCTTCCAATGAAGTATCATCCAGATTGATAATCTGATTACCGGGATTCACGGTAACCTGATAGCGAGTGAAACGTTCACTCGCAGGTTTCGTCCATCTCAAACGCACTCTTTCATTGCCGGCTGCTGCCGTCAGATCAGAAATCGGATATCTTGCATTCTTCGGTGTACAGGCAGCAGTAGTTTTACTGGCCAATCCTCCCGCATAACGAGGTTGCACAGAAAAAGTGTAAGCAACATCGTTCACCAGATTATTGATAGTGGCAGTCATTGTTTTTGCATCCACAGTCATCTCGCCTCCTTCCGCTTCTGATGATCCGGAAGTCCAAAGAATCAAATATTCATTCGGACGGGCATTCTCGTATGCTTCCCAGGAAAGAGTCACATTCATATCTCCGGCTGTTGCCGTTAGTGACTTCAGTTCATATAAATCGAAACTTGCCTTTGGCAGATCTTCTTCACAAGCAGTAAAGACTACCGTGAAAATAAACAACAAGCTATATAGTATTTTTTTCATCGTTTGATTTCTTTTAGTTTAATCCTATTAATATCCCGTATTCTGCCACAACAGTTCTGTGTTGTTTATTCTTTCCAACTCCGTTTTTGGAATAGGATACAGGAATTGATAGTCCTGAATAATATGTCCTTCTGCTTTCATAGCCTCCTTAGCACCTCCCATACGTACCAAATCGAACCAACGCTGTCCTTCATAAGGAAACTCCTGTTGACGTTCCAACATAATCGCTTTACGGAAGCTATCCTGATCGGGAAGCTCTGTTATCTGAAGCGGAGACAATCCGGCACGGGTATGTACGGCATTCAAAGCAACCATAGCTTCTGAATTCTGCAAATTACTATAACTGATTTCATTCAAAGCTTCAGCGTACATTAACAGCACATCGGCATAACGGAGAATAATCTGGTCATTACCGACTGTATTATAGGTCGCACTTTTGACATCCTTAAATTTATTCATCACGCATACTTTATCTTCCACCTTTACATAGGTAATCAGATTCTTGCGCTTATCCCCATCTTTGTAGCACTCTTTCAGAGACTTTGTCTGATTGGTATCATCAGTCAGATTAATAATAGAGAACCAATATCCATGTCCTTCTCCTTCAACATCCTTATTAAAGCGAACAGCAAAAATAATCTCATCGTTCATTTTATTGTTCACGTCAAACACCTGTTCGGGAGTAGTCATTAAAGAATACCGACCCACTAGTTGAGATAGCACATTGCGAGCCTCCGTCCATTTATGGAAAGTCAGGTAAATCTTGCCGAGCAATGCCATTGCAGCACCGGAAGTCACTCGTCCCATATCGGCACTTGTATAAGAAGACGGCAACATATTTTCATTAATAACCTGATTCAAATCACCGACAAGAAAATCATAAACCTGTTGATCGGAACTGCGCCCGATTTTAAGAGCTTCAGCCACCGTCACCACTTTATTAGTCATCGGTATCCCTCCCCATAAACGATACATATTAAAATAAGTAAGGGCACGGATAAAAAGAGCTTCGCCTTTATATTGTTTTTTCAGAGTTGCGTCGAAGTTGGCCTCATCAATTCTATCTAATACAAGATTGCAACGATAGACTCCATTATTAAAGTTCGCCCAGGCATCTTCCAAAATTCCGTTAGAGGCTTTATCTGCAAACTGATCGATATCATAACGGTCTTGTGTTCCGGCAGTGGGCGCACTCAATGTCAAATTATCACTCCGATATTCGCAACACTCTGTAAAATAGGAAACTTGTGTCTGCAATTTGGAGTAACATCCTATCACGGCTACATTAAAATCTTCCGCTGTCTTATATACCTTGTCGGTAGGCACACTGCTACTCGGTTCTAAATCGAAGAAACTATCTGTACAAGCAACTGATAACAAAGCAGTTGACAGGAATAGTATTAGTTTATATTTTTTCATATAACGTGTATTTTAAAGGATGATTAAAGTGTTATGTTCAGCCCGAACAAGAATGTTTTAGCCAATGGATAAGTTCCATAATCCTCACCCGGTGAAAGAGAATTACTCGGACGTGCATTTACTTCCGGATTATATCCGCTATAATTAGTCGAAGTCCATAAGTTTTGTCCGGAAACGTAAACTCTTAATTTTTCCACGAAAAAGCGTTGAGTCAAGTTCTTCGGCAAAGTATATCCTAGTGTCACATTCTGCAGTCGCAGATAAGAACCATCTTCAAGATGCCAAGTTGAAGTACGACCATTATAACCCTTTGACTTACGATTGGCACGGTTCACCTGACCGTTTCCCGGATCTTCCGGACTTTTCCAACGATTCAAGGCTATAGTGGTGCCATTGGTATTACCTTCCAGATTATCAATGTAACGACGATTCAGATTCAGAATCTCATTACCATATACTCCTTGAAAATTAAAATCAAGGTCAAATCCCTTAAACCAGACTTTACCACCAAACCCATAGGTAAAATCGGGCATATAGTTACCCACGATTGTACGATCTTTATCCAAATCCATCACTCCATCCCCGTCTACATCCACAAAGCGGAAATCTCCCGGCTGGGTATTGCTGAAATGAGGATACTTTTTTAATTCTTCTTCATTGGAGAAAATTCCATCCTGCACCAACAGATAATAACATCCGATGGGTTCACCGACTTTCGTTATGTAATAAGCATGATCTACGCTACCGGTAGATATGATAGGAGCATTACCCGGACCGAGTGCCTTCACTTCGTTCGTATTAGTGGCATAATTAGCATTAAACGAATAACCGAAATCTTTAGTTATATTCTTCTGTGAGGTCAAAGCAACTTCCCATCCCCTATTATTCACTTTACCGATATTCATCAATGCAGTGCTATATCCGGTCAAGTGGGGAACTGGTACATTCAACAACATATTAGAGGTATTGGTATTATAATAATCCACAGTCAGTCCCAGCAATCCTTTGAACATCTGCAAATCAACACCCACATTCACCATCGCATTCTTTTCCCAACTCAAATCTTCATTCTTTATGGTACTTGGCTTATAACCATTCACCAATTGTCCGTTACCTGTGCCAAGCACATAATTATCCAAAGCCATCAGAGACAAATGATCATAATTACCAATCTGGAAGTTACCGGTCACTCCATAACTCGCTCTTAACTTCAAATCATCAACAAACGACAGACACTTAGCCTTCATAAAGAAGTCTTCTCCGCTTATTCTCCACGCCAAAGAAGCTGAAGGAAAATATCCCCACCGATTATTCTTGCCAAAACGGGAAGAACCGTCTGCACGAATAGCCGCCGAAGCCATATATTTACCTTTATAGCTGTACTGCATACGCGCCAGATAAGAAGCAATCGTCCATTGGGTTTTATCGGATGCACCTTTCGTCACCGTACCTCCGGAAATTGTTTGTATATAGTCGTTCGGGAAATCGGTCGCCGTCACATTATCTCCTTTATATGTCTCTTTTTGAGCCGACTGTACTAAGACCACATTGATGGAATGAGCATCTTTAATCGTTGTGTTATAATTGATTTTATTCTCCACCAACCAGTTGAAATAAAAACCTGATGAACTGTAGGCTGTCGGATTTGACTTTACATCATAATACTTTTGTCCCAATAAAGGAAGTTCCGAAGAACGATATTGGTCATTATGCGAACCATAATAATCGCCACCAAAAGAAATGTTATAAGTAAGCCCCTTATACAACTCCAATTCGGCAAAAACTTTTCCGACAATCGCCATACGGTCTACAACATCCGATTGTAAGTTTGCCATGGCTACCGGGTTCAATACGGCATTATGCTGATAGTCATTTCCAATTCTCCAATAGCCGTTTCCCTGATAATTATAGCTGCCATCCGCATTATACACCGGCCATACCGGAGGCATCATCAATGCCGATTGCACAATACCATTAGATCCGGAAGCATCTACCCGATTGGAAGTAGAATAGGAAGGCGAGAAATTCAGACCAAATTTCAGTCTTTTATATTTCCCGTCCAAATTCATACGCATACTATATTTCTTAAAGTCGGAATTAATTATAATACCCTCTTTATCATAATAGTTGGCAGAAATGAAATAGCCGACTGTTTTTCCTCTGCCGGAAATAGAAACATTGTGGCTGGTAGTAGCAGCAGTACGAAAAATAGCATCTTGCCAATCCGTATCCGTCAACCCCTTATCACCATTCAGATAGGGAAAGAGTTCGGTAGGAATACGTTCCCATGAGTTCGGGCGCATTCCGTTCGGGTCATCCGGTGACCCTCCGGGATTAGCATCCAGATAAGCGTTGTCATGACCATCCTTTGCAAATTCGGCAAACTGATATGCATTCATCATTGAAAGTTTCTTCGAAACACTCTGGATGCCATAATATCCATCATACTGCACTTTCATCTTTTCCGATTGTCCCTGCTTGGTCGTGATAATAATGACACCGTTGGAACCGCGACTACCATAAATAGCTGCCGACGAAGCATCTTTCAAAACTTCCACAGATTCGACATCATTATTATTCAGATTGGCAAATCCACGTTCTACCGGCACGCCATCAATAATATAAAGAGGATCACTACCGGCATTAACCGTACTGATACCACGAACACGGATACTTACACTTCCCTCCGGATCACCACTTGGCTGTGTAACCTGTACCCCCGGCATCTTACCCGCCAACGCCTGACGAAAGTCTGAAGCAGAAACGTCCGCAATTTGTTCAGCTTTCACGGAAGAAATAGAAGTAGAGACGTCTCTTTTCCTCTGAACTCCATATCCCACCACTACTACCTCATCAATCATCTTACTATCTTCTACCAACGTGATTTTCGCCGTATTTTTATCCTTTGCAGAGATATTTACCGTTTTATATCCAATATAAGAGATGGTCAATGTTGCAGACTCCGGTACATTCATGATTGAGTAACGTCCGTCGATATCGGTAATCGTACCACTACCCTCTCCCTTAATCTGCACACTGGCACCAATCACCGGTTCTCCTTTATCATCTGCAACAATACCTTGTATAGTACGTGTACGTTGAACAGTTTCTTCTTTCTTAAGCGGCTGTTTGCTAACAGCAATTGTATGATCGGTCCTATTGAAATAAAGCTTGGCCTGGGAAGTAATTTCTCCCAGAATCTGTTTTAATGAAGCATTTTTAATGTCGAAAGAAACTCTCGGAGCCTTGTTCACCGTCTCCTGATCATAGAGAAACTTAAAATTAGTCTGTTTGCTGATTTTATTGAAAACACTCTCTACCGGCTCGTTTTGCACACGAAGCGTAATATCATGCTCTTTCAATGTCTGAGCAGCAGCCGGAGCTATTAAAATGAAGGTGAATAGTAAAAAAGCTAAAAACGAACAGCTATTTTTACTTATCCCTTTACAAATAAGAAGATTATTCATAAATTTGTGCGTTTTAGTAATTGACTAAAGTTATTAAAAACAAGCAATGCGCGATACGTTATTCATTTGGGTCGAAGCTTATGAATATCCGTCCGGATTGCGGATAGAGGCATTCCTTTGGAGTGCTTCTATCATTTTGGGGAGGTTCATGAAGGAGCTGTTTTCATCTATTATTTTTTAAAAGGTTAAACATTATCTATTATTCATCTCATTCTTTATAAAGAAGCACATGGATGCCCTCTTTCTTATATTTGATATCACCGCTGATAAATTCAATGGATTTAAGTACCGCTTCCAAACTCTTGTTATCATGTTCGCCGGTAATCAAGTTGTTGAAATCCTGACCGGAAGCAAAAGTAATCCGGCAATTATATACCCGTTCCAGTTCCTTTGCCACATCGCGGATAGGTGTACTGTAAAAACGTAACCCGCCTTTCATCCAGACAGCCACTCCCCTATCCTCCGTTTTCTTACTATATTCTCCGGAAACAGTATTGATAAGCACCTGTTCTTTAGCAGTCAGCCTCATCATCGCTTCCGGTAAATCAACCTGTACCTTACCACTCTCCACACTCACAGACACTATTTCATCTGTTGAATAGGATTTTACATCAAATCGGGTACCTAACACCTGAACATCCAGCCGCTTCGTCCTCACAATAAATGGCATCTTTTCATTGCGGGCAACACGGAAATATCCCTCACCTTCAAGTTCCACTTCACGGAGATCTCCAACAAAACGATCCGGATAACGCACTTGCGAACAAGAGTTCAGAACCAAAAGAGTTCCGTCCGGCAAAGTCACTTGTCTTTTCTCACCAAAGGAAGTGGTGATTTCAGCCAGTGTGACCTGTTGTGCATTCATATACCGGAAAAAGTTGACACTCCCTATGATAATGGCTATTACAGCCGCTGTACTGACTGCCACCACAGAAGCCCGGCGGAACCATGTACGTTTTTTGTGTTCAATACGCTTCAGTAATTGGCGTGCCTCTCTCTTATATTTTTCCCGCTCCAAATCATTACCAGGTTGCAGGTTCCCGAATTCTTCCCAAACCTCTGCTGCCAGTTCGTCCAATATATCTTGGTTTTCTGAATCCTTAATACTTTGCAACAACTGTGAAGCATCATCCCGGGTATAAAGATCATCCAGATAGCGATGCAATTTATCTTTTTCTGTTTTAGTATCTTTCATCATATATTCAAAATAAGGATATTAATTTCCTTCCCTTTGTATAAGTAATACACAAAAGTAAGAAAGAGCTAGGGTGTGATTAACATTTATTATAAATTCAAGCACAATAGAATCAAAAGTACATCGGCTGATGTACTTGAATATTTAGTCAAATAGGAACGAATCACTTTTAGAGAAAGAGAAATATGTTCTTGCACTGTATGAACTGAAACGCCCAATGCTTCGGCTATTTCTTTATGAGACATCTGTAGTTCACGGCTCATTTTAAATACCTCACGCTGGCGGGGCGTTAATTGCTCCAATGCACGGGCAATAATCTCTTTCAAATCATTGAGCAGAATATGATTATTCGTTTCGTTCGTTGAATCGATCGCTTGAGAAAGAATCTGCTCTTTCAGCTGATCTTCATTAGCCATATCCCGCAACTGATTCAAAATACGATTACGCACAATAGTATAAAGATAGGAAGAAAAAGAGGCTTCGGGATTGATGAAACGACGGGTTTGCCAAACTACCGTAAACGCATCCTGAAATATATCCTCCGCAAATTCATGCGACTTGACGAATTTCAGGGCGAAGTAGAGCAAACGATTCTTATAAGCGGCATAAAGTTCGCAAAAGGCCTCTTCATCTCCGTCTATCAGACGGAGAACCACTTCCCGTTCATCCATTAGAGTGTCTGTTGCGTACATACTTTCTTTATTTTTGGCCACAAAGGTATTGTTATGATGTTACAAACGTATGTATTTTTTCTGAAATAAAAAAATAAAGCTCCCTTCTTATTAAATCTCCCGTTAAGAACTTTATCTACCTTTCCATTGTTATTAGTAATAGTAAAGTGCAAATAAGACGCACACCAAAATTCTATTAAAAAAGAAAGGAAGATTATGAAAAAAGTAATCGACAGAGCTTCATCAAGAGGCTATTTCAATCACGGCTGGCTCAAGACCCATCACACATTCAGTTTTGCCAACTATTATAATCCGGAAAGAATTCATTTCGGAGCATTACGAGTGCTGAACGATGACAGTGTAGACCCGTCTATGGGATTCGATACACATCCGCATAAAAATATGGAAGTGATTTCCATCCCCCTAAAAGGATACCTGAAACATGGTGACAGTGTACAAAACACAAAAACCATCACTCCGGGTGATATTCAGGTTATGAGTACAGGCAGCGGCATTTATCACAGTGAATACAATGGCAGTGATAAAGAACAACTGGAATTCCTGCAGATATGGGTATTTCCACGAGTTGAAAACACCAAACCGGAGTATAACAACTTCGATATTCGTCCGCTCCTGAAACCAAATGAACTGGCGCTAATCCTGTCTCCGAACGGGAAGACTCCAGCTTCTATCAAACAAGATGCATGGTTCTCTATGGGAAGTTTCGATACGGAAAAAACAATCGAATATAAGATGCATCAGGAAGGTAACGGGGTATATATCTTCGTACTTGAAGGAGAAATCACAGTGGCGGAAGAACGGCTGTCCAAACGTGATGGTATCGGTGTTTGGGATACAAAAGAATTCCCGATACATATATTAAAAGGAACCCAACTTCTATTAATAGAAGTACCCATGTAATTTTCGCTAAAATTTCAATTTATTCTATTCAAAAAGCGGCCTCATCGAAAAGATGAGACCGCTTTTTTATTCATTATCCAAGATTGGTCATTATCGGAGAAATCATTATTTTCCTTTCTTATAATTCTCCAATCCGGTCTGTAAGAATTCAATATACTTAGGAATATCTTCGTTATAAGCATACGACTTATTCAACGGTTTACCCTGATTGTCCAGCAATACATAGAAAGGCTGGGCATTAGCTCCGAATTTCACACGTTGCAGATAGCTCCATTTATCGCCGACAGTACGCAAAGTACGTTCTGTACCGTTTTCGATAATCTTCACAGGTTCAGTCAACGGAGTTTTATTATCTACATAAAGTGTAATCAATACGTAGTCGTTATTAATCAAATCACTCACTTTCGGGTCAGTCCATACCGCTGCTTCCATCTTACGGCAGTTTACGCAACCATATCCGGTAAAGTCGAGCATAACCGGTTTTCCGTTCAGACGGGCATATTCCATTCCTAAATCATAGTCATCGAATTTCGCGTGTACATCATTCTTATGCAGATTGAAATCTTGCGTCTGCATAGGCGGAGCAAATGCAGATACGGCTTTCAATGGTGCTCCCCACAAACCGGGAACCATATATACGGCAAATGCTAAAGAGATTAACGCCATAAAGAAGCGGGTTACTCCCACCTTATTATCATCGTCATCGTGCGGGAATTTGATCTTGCCCAACAGGTAGAATCCAAGCAAAGCAAAGATGACAATCCATAAAGCCAGGAATGTTTCGCGGTCAAGCAATCTCCAACCATAAGCCAAATCAGCAACTGACAAGAATTTAAGTGCAAATGCTAATTCGAGGAAACCCAGCGTAACCTTGATAACATTCATCCATCCGCCGGACTTTGGCATCGATTTCAGCCAAGACGGGAACAGGGCGAAGAGTGTAAACGGCAATGCCAAAGCGATGGCAAATCCTAACATACCGATTGCCGGAGCAACTACGCTTCCTGTTGTAGATACCTGTACCAGCAAGAAGCCGATAATCGGACCTGTACAAGAGAAAGATACCAATGAAAGCGTGAAAGCCATCAGGAAAATACTTAGCAATCCGGTCGTAGATTCAGCTTTGCTATCTACTGCATTTCCCCACTTCGACGGCAGCCTGATTTCAAACGCTCCAAAGAATGAAGCAGCAAAAATCACCAGCATCAGGAAGAAGAGAATGTTGAAAATAGCATTGGTAGATAAAGCGTTTAATGCACTGGCTCCGAAAATCAAAGTAATAGCCAAGCCCAATGCCACATAAATCACTACGATAGATGCACCGTATGTCCACGCATCACGAATTCCTTTCTTTTTGTCTTTACTACGTTTTAAGAAGAAACTGACTGTCATCGGAATAATCGGCCATACACAAGGGGTAAACAATGCCAATAATCCACCCAGAAAACCTGTTATGAATATATATATCCAGGACATGTCTTCCTGACCATGTTCTTCTCCTAAGGCTTGTAAATCACTGATTACCGGTTTCCAAAGATCACCCGATGCAACAGCAGGCTGAATATCCGTAGCAGCTTCGGTTGTAGTTGCAGGCACCAGTTCCATCATCGCAGAAGAATCTTTCGTAGCAGCAGGAACGGGTTCTTCTTTTTGCTTATCCGCTACCTTTTGCTCCGGTTGCTCTGTTTTTGTTGCAGCGGCATTTCCGGCTTTTGCTACTCCGGAATACTTAAACGGCACCTGAGTAGGAGGCAGACAACTCTCGTCATCACAAGCTCCATATTCCAGATAACCTTCGATTGCGTAAGCTCCACCCGTGAATTTTACTTTCTGCACAAACTTTGCTGTATTCTCGAAATAGCGTACCTTCATTTCGAACAATTTATCGAAAGTAGATACTTCTTTGCCTACAGGCTTCAGTTTGCCTACAAGCTCGACACCCGATTTATTATCAACATTGAATGTTGCGGAAATAGGGCCGCCATCTCCCAGATCGGTAGAATAAACATGCCAACCTTTATCCATGGTAGCTGTAAACACCACCTCTGCCTCCGTATCGGAGAGAGCTGTCAGCTCTGTTTTAAACTTTACCGGATCTTTGATCTGCGCTTGCAATGCATATACAACAAAGCTTAAAAGCAGGAAAGAAATTATTTTTCTCATCTTTATTTTTGGGGTTTATAATTCATAGTCTACGCACGCACGGCTCTCCTTCGTTTCAGCCAGAATCTTTCCGGCAGCTACGTGATCGGGATGTGTTGCGTAGAATCTAACATCTTCTAGTGTATCAAACTCACTGTAAAGCGCAATATTCCATGTTTCACCAGGATTCATATTCAATCCGACCTCCACTTTGCGAATTACAGAAATTTTAGCAGGAAGAGCTTCTATCGCTTCCTTGAATTTAGTCATGACTTCCAGTTTCCCTTCAGCAGGAACTTCGTCTTTTAACTTAAATAATACAATGTGTTTTACCATTACGTTGTTATTTTAATGAATTGTTTCTATATTTGTCTTGTTAATGCGTTTACCACATTAATAGTAATGCAAAAATACTCTATTTGGTTCAAATATACATTTAAAGAGATGTTAATTATAGGAATAGCAGGCGGAACGGGCTCCGGAAAGACCACCGTCGTACGGAAAATTATAGAAAGCCTCCCCGCAGGAGAAGTAGTACTCTTACCACAGGATTCATACTACAAAGACAGTAGTCATGTCCCGGTTGAAGAACGCCAGAATATCAATTTTGACCATCCGGATGCTTTTGAATGGAGTCTGCTATCCAAGCATGTCATGACGCTGAAAGAAGGGAAGAGTATCGAACAGCCCACCTATTCTTATCTCACATGCACGCGCCAGCCCGAAACCATTCATATCGAACCTCGTGAGGTGATTATCATTGAAGGAATCCTTGCCTTATGTGATAAAAAGCTGCGCAATATGATGGACCTCAAAATATTTGTTGATGCCGATCCCGACGAACGCCTGATTCGTGTCATTCAGAGAGATGTCATTGAGCGCGGACGTACTGCCGAAGCTGTAATGGAACGCTATACACGGGTTTTAAAACCTATGCACCTGCAATTTATCGAACCTTGCAAACGATATGCCGACCTTATTGTACCGGAAGGAGGCAGTAATAGGGTAGCTATTGATATACTGACTATGTACATCAAGAAGCACCTTAAGAATTAAAAATTGAAAATTAAAAATTAAGAAATGAATGTCAAGACACTGAGTATTCCTTTATTTCTTATTCTATTTTGTTGTATGCTCGGATGCCGGAATAAGCATCATAACAAGATGGATGAGACAGCGCGTGATCTTCCACAAATAAAAGATAGTGGCGAACTCGTTGTATTGACATTATATAGCTCTACTTCCTATTTCATTTACCGGGGACAAGAAATGGGGTTCCAATATGAACTTAGTGAACAGTTTGCCAAAAGCCTGGGACTAAAACTTAGGATTGAAGTAGCCAACAGCGTCGACGAAATGATCCAAAAATTATTGGCAGGTGAAGGAGACATGATTGCCTATAATCTGCCAATCACCAAAGAGTGGAAAGACAGTCTTCTTTATTGTGGCGAAGATGTAATTACTCACCAGGTAATTGTTCAGCAAGGAAGAGGAAAACAGAAGCCGTTGAAAGATGTAACCGAACTGGTAGGAAAAGATATATACGTAAAACCAGGGAAATATTATGACCGCCTCGTCAATCTGAATAGTGAATTAGGAGGAGGTATCCGGATTCATGAAGTCACCAATGACAGTATCACTATTGAGGACTTGATTACGCAAGTAGCGCAAGGAAAAATTCTGTATACGGTGGCCGACAATGATTTAGCCAGACTTAATAAGACCTATTATCCCAATTTAAATATCGGCCTGTCCATCAGTTTCGATCAACGTTCTTCGTGGGCGGTACGAAAAGACAGCCCCGAGCTCGCAGCCGCCGCTACCCAATGGCATCAGGAAAACATGACTTCTCCTGCTTACACAGCCAGTATGAAACGTTATTTTGAGAATAGTAAAATGATGCCGCACTCTCCTATCCTCTCCTTAAAAGAAGGAAAGATATCTCATTATGACCATTTATTCAAAAAGTATTCCAAAGACATCGGTTGGGACTGGCGTATGCTTGCATCATTAGCGTATACAGAATCCAATTTTGACACTACCGCTGTATCTTGGGCAGGTGCCAAAGGACTCATGCAGTTAATGCCTGCCACAGCACGTGCAATGGGAGTACCTCCCGGCAAAGAGCAGAATCCGGAGGAAAGTGTGAAAGCGGCTATCAAATATATTACTGCCACCGACCGGAGTTTCAGCATGATTCCCGATAAGCAGGAACGGCTCAATTTTATCCTGGCATCTTACAATGCCGGTTTGGGACATATATATGACGCAATGGCACTAGCCGAAAAATACGGGAAAAACAAATTAGTATGGAAAGATAATGTAGAAAACTTCATCTTGCTTAAAAGCAATCAAGAATACTTCAACGATCCTGTCTGCAAAAACGGATATTTCCGTGGCATCGAGACTTACAATTTCGTTCGAGATATTATGTCGCGCTACGAATCCTACAAAAAGAAAATAAAAGCATGAGATAAAGTATTAAGTATTAGGTGTAATACCTAATACTTATTTCCTATAGGTCATCAGACTGATTACGACAATAGCCAATACAGATAATGGTAAGGCAAATAATATCGGGTCAATCACAGGGAAAGGATAAGTGGTAATCAACACATCCCGTCCGAATAACGCTTTACAGATACCTAATGCTTCAGATTCTTTCTGATGAAGAAACACAAGAGCAAACAGACTGCCGATTGTTCCCACCCAAAGACTTGCCATGACACCTTGTTTAGTAGCTTTCTTCCAATATAAAGCACAGAAATAGGCCGGAAGAAAAGCGGCTGCACAAATTCCCATAAAGATAGAAGTTCCGCGGGCTATAATATCATGAGGCAACATATAACAAATAATATAGCTGACCAGGATAGAGAATAATACGCCCAGACGGATCACATTGGTAAGTTTATTCCGTGAACGGGGTTTATAAGTTCCGTAAATATCAGAGCCTACCGAAGCACCCATCGTATGGAACTGCGAACTTAACGTAGACATACTGGCTGAAAGGATGCACAACATAAAGAGTGCGGCAAACCAGTCGGGCATCGCTTTATTAATAAAATATGGAATTATCTTATCAATATCCTGCACAACTTCGGTAGCAACCGCTCCTTCTGTTTTCAGGAAGAAAAGATTACTCAAGGCTCCAGCATGATAGATAGCCCCTACTGTTATAATCAGAAAGAAACAACCGATAAATACACCGCGGTTCAACTGCTTGCTACTCTCCACGGTCATAAAGCGAACCACTAACTGCGGCTGTGCAAGACAGCCGATTCCTACTCCTAAAATGAGAGAAGTTACCAGCGAATACCATTGTGGAGAACCTGTGATGGGCATTGCAGTCCATCCTTGATGTCCTAGCGCTTTAAACTTTTCCGGAACTAGCGGAGCAATGGCAGTCAATTCTTTATTAGCTTCGATAAAGTTCATATCAAGCACCTGATACAAAGAAAACAACAGAAATAACATACAGCCAAACATGATAACTCCTTGCAAAGCATCTGTATACATTACTCCTTTCATTCCCCCTGCTATGACATAAGCAGCAATAACCAAGGTAAATATCAATAAGGAAACATTGAAATCAATCTGAAAGATTTGTTCGATGAATACGGCTCCACCTTTCATTACAACCGCTGCATAAAGCGGCATTCCGATGAAAATAACAGCAGCAATAAATACCTGTATATTACGGGAACGGAAATGACGGCCTAATAATTGAGGGAAAGTACTCACATTCAACTTCGCCCCCATACGCCGGGTACGCAAACCGAAAAAGATAAAAGCTATAACCACCCCAACAAACATATTGAGGAAACAGAGCCACTGAATACCCATTCCAAAAGCAGCCGCCACTCCTCCAAAACCTACAATAGCAGATGCAGAAATAAACGTAGCACCATAAGAAAGTGCCATTACGATAGGATTCATCTGACGTCCGCCTACCAAATAGTCACTGGTATTCGTTGTTTTCTTATATCCCAAAAAGCCGAGGTAGGCCAGTGACAGCAGATAAGCTACCACAATTAGTCCAAGAGTAAATGTATTCATCGGGTTTCGTCTTTTTCGTCGTCCTTATTCCAATATTTCAGCCCAAACCAGGCAGCAAAAATCACACATACCACCGAAAGCAGGTAAGGCAGAATAATAAAAGGGTCGTCTATTCCAAACATTTGCGTATCAGATTTTAATCAATTTAGACGCAAATGTAAGGAAATTATTGAAAAGACAAAACTTTTGTTTACTAATACTGATTATAATGTATCTTTTTCTCGTCAAATTTCTGTTTCGGGTTCTCTTTTGTAGCCGGATAGCCAAAAGGAATGACACAAAGCGGAAGAATATTATCGGGCAGGTTAGTATATTTACGCACTACTTGCATACGGTCTTCATAAGGATAGGCCGCTGTCCATACAGCACCCAATCCCAGACTTTCAGCAGCCAACAAAATATTCTGTGCTGCTGCAGAACAATCTAAATACCAATATGACGAGCGTACTGAATCTCCACAGACGATGATGGCGTTACGGGCCTGCGTCAGCATTTTGGCATAAGGAAGTGCTGCTGCCATTGAATCTAGTTTGGCACGATCAGATACTACCACAAATTCCCATGGACGGATATCCCTACCCGTAGGAGCAGCCATTCCGGCACGAAGCATAAAGTCGATTTTCTCTTTCTCTACTCCTTTATTCAGATAAGCACGCACACTTTTGCGCTCGAAAATATTATCCAACACAGCATTTCCGGTTCCGGATGTTCCTTTTTCTTCTTTTGCAGAAGAACAGGAGGTCATAGCAGTGACTGCTACAATCAGACATAAGAAAGAGAAAATCTTTTTCATTGTGACAATGTTTAAAACAGGTTCAACTTATTTTTCTGTGCTTCTTCCAACGAAACAGTTTCACGCTTCATCAGCCCACTCTTTTCACGGAGTGCTTCATATTCTGTTTCCAATTCATTCACCAGCTCGGCTTTTGCCTGCGGGTTGAGCAATTTGGAAGCGACACTTGCATTTTGGGAAGCATCTTTCAGGTGTACTACCGGAGCATGATAAACAGGAGCAATCTTTAATGCCGTATGCATCTTCGATGTAGTGGCTCCACCAATCAAAAGAGGAATATCCAAACCTGCTTTTTCAAGTTCAACAGCCACGTGAGCCATTTCTTCCAAAGATGGAGTAATCAGTCCACTCAACCCGATCATATCTACCTTTTCTTCAATAGCACGCTGAACGATGGTTTCTGCAGGAACCATTACTCCTAAATCTACAATATCATAACCATTGCAGGCCATCACTACAGCTACAATGTTTTTTCCGATGTCGTGCACATCCCCCTTTACAGTTGCCAGTAGCACTTTACCTGCCGAAGCACTTCCTTCCACTTTTTCCGATTCAATGATCGGTTGCAAGATAGCTACGGCTTTCTTCATGGTGCGGGCAGTCTTCACAACCTGGGGAAGAAACATCTTACCGGCACCAAACAGTTCACCAACATGGTTCATTCCATCCATCAGCGGTCCTTCAATTACATCGACAGCTTTATCATAAAGAGGCAATGCCTCTGCCAAGTCCTGTTCCAGAAAATCTCCAATTCCTTTCATCAAGGCATACTTCAAACGTTCCTGAACAGTTCCTTCTCTCCAGGCATCTTGCTTGACAGCCGGTTGTCCGGCAGTTTCGCTCATGTTTGCTTTCAGAGATTCCGCTAATTCGATAAGCCGTTCCGCCGCATCCAGACGACGGTTTAAGACAACATCTTCTATCTTTTCCAAGACATCAGCCGGAATATCAGTGTACAATACGGAAGTTCCCGGATTCACAATCCCCATGTCCATTCCTTGTTGGATGGCGTGATAAAGGAACACTGCATGCATGGCCTCACGGATATAATTGTTGCCACGGAAAGAGAAAGAGAGGTTGCTGACTCCTCCGCTGATGTGTGCACCAGGGAGATTTTTCTTTATCCAAGCGGTAGCTTCAATAAAATCTACAGCATAGTTATTATGTTCTTCAATCCCCGTAGCTACAGCAAGCACATTGGGGTCAAAAATAATATCGTGAGGATTAAAACCAATTTTGTCAACCAAAAGAAGGTAAGCCCGTTGGCAAACTTCGATTTTACGGGCGGCTGTATCTGCCTGTCCTTTCTCGTCGAACGCCATGACCACAGCAGCGGCTCCATATTGCCGGATGATTCGGGCATGTTCAAGGAAAACTTCCTCTCCCTCTTTCAAAGAAATAGAATTGACGATTGATTTGCCCTGAAGACACTTCAGTCCGGCTTCAATAACTTCCCATTTGGAAGAATCGATCATAATCGGAACACGGGCTATTTCCGGTTCGGACATGATAAGATTCAGGAAAATAGTCATCTCTGTCTTTGCCTCCAACAATCCATCGTCCATATTGACGTCAATCACTAAAGCACCGTCCTCCACTTGTTGGCGGGCGATAGAAAGGGCTTCATCATATTTCTTTTCATTGATGAGACGAAGGAACTTGCGCGAACCGGCTACGTTGCAACGTTCGCCGACATTCACAAAGTTTATTTCCGGCTTCGCCTCCAACAGTTCAAGTCCGGAGAGCCACATACAATCCGGCGCAGAGGCAGGAACGTGTGGTTTAGCTCCTTCTACAAGGGCGGGATATTCAGCAATATAAGCATCTGTCGTACCACAACAGCCACCAATAATATTGATTAATCCTTCTTCAATATATTCTCTCACTTCATGAGCCATATCCGCAGGTGTCTGGTCATACTTACCCAGACTATTCGGTAACCCGGCATTCGGATAGGCACTAATATAATAAGGTGCACGGGATGCCAGCTGTTCCAGGAACGGCTTCAACTGACGGGCACCGAATGAGCAATTCAAACCGACTGAAAATATATTGGCATGTTGCACAGAAGCCAGAAATGCATCCAATGTTTGTCCGGACAATGTTCGTCCGCCAATATCAGACACTGTTACAGATAACATGATCGGCACTTCTATGCCTGTCATTTTCATGGCTTGTTCGGCAGCAAAAATTGCAGCTTTGGCATTTAGGGTATCAAAGATTGTCTCAATCAGAATGGCGTCTACCCCACCTTCGAGCATTGCTTCCATTTGTTGCTGATAGGATGCAGCCAGTTCGTCGTAACTCAAAGCACGATAAGCCGGGTTGTTCACGTCCGGGCTCATAGAACAGGTTTTATTGGTAGGTCCTACGGAGCCGGCCACAAAACGTGGTTTATCTGGATTCTTGGCTGTATACTCGTCAGCAAGGTCACGAGCCAATTTTACGGCTGCAAGATTCATCTCACGTACATATTCTTCTACGTGATAATCAGCCATAGAAACTGTGGTTGAGCTAAATGTATTGGTCTCGATGATATCCGCACCCGCTTCCAGGTATTTACGATGAATATCCTGAATCACGTCGGGACGTGTCAGACACAACAAGTCATTATTCCCTTTCAGCTGTCCGGGAATATGCGCAAAACGTTCACCACGAAAATCTTCTTCTTTGAGATTATATTGTTGAATCATTGTACCCATTGCCCCATCCAGAATAAGGATGCGTTCGGATACGATCTGAGAAATTGTCTTTTTCATTACCCTATCACATTAATACCTAATTACCACTCTGCCAACATCTGCCAGACCTCTCGTAGTCCGGCGTTTTATCTTATAGCGTTTTTTACTTACCGCTTGAACATTCTTGCCATATCTCTACGGTCGTCTTTCTCCTTTATAGATTCTCGTTTATCATATTCCTTCTTACCTTTCGCCAAAGCGACTACCAGTTTCGCCAAACCTTTCTCATTGATAAACAAGCGTACAGGGACAATCGTAAAGCCGGGATTTTTCATCTCCCGCTGAAGTTTTTCCAATTCTTTTTTACTAAGCAACAACTTCCTCTCTCTACGTGCCGTATGATTATTGTACGATCCATAGAAATATTCGGCGATGTGCATATTCTTCACCCACAATTCGCCTTTCGTAAAATAGCAAAACGTATCTACCAGACTGGCTTTTCCCAAACGAATGGATTTTATTTCCGTACCGGTCAATACGATACCTGCTGTGTAGGTATCTATCAGCTCGTAATCAAACGTAGCCCGTTTATTCTTTATATTTACAGGAGGTTGTTTCATCTTTACTCATTAATTAAGTATAGCCGTCAGTCTATTAAACACGATCTGTATCACCGCCGGACATAGTATTAACAATACAGACGACAAAAGGGTGTATTTTAATCGTTGTTTTTCTTCTACTCCCATCAGTACAGGAACTCCCTCCCATACCACATAGACGATGTAGAACTGCAGCAACCAAGCAATAATTCTAAAATCAGGTAACAGTCCGGTTACTATCTGAAGCAGGAAAGGCACAACCAATGCATATCCTGCAAACTGTTGTGTCAACGGCATATTACTATGCATACCAAACATTCTTGTTCCCATTTCATTAATGGCATAAGCTGCCAGAAAATAGCCACCGAACAGGGCTACAGCTACGGCACAACAATTGGTCATAGCTATCTGGAAACTTTGCGGACCTCCCCATCCATTCGTCAATAACGAACCAATGAATACGGACAGACCGCATAAACCAATCATAGGATAGACAAAAGCTATATATACTTTTCGCCTATCCTCTTCCATAGAAATTTCCTCCCAGGCCTTGGCCGGAGAGGAAATCAATTTCATTGCTATGTTAAATAGTTCTTTGTAGTTCAATGTTATTCTGTAAACGCGTATTGATATTCAACTGAAGTTTCTCCATTCTCGTCTTTCAATTCATCTTTTGAGCTATTGGTTTCAGCTTTTAATACCAAATATTGTGGCAATTTACCAGTTTTCTCTTTAAACTGATAAAGAGCTGAACTAATTGAATAAGCTCTATAAGCATATGTGAAGTTGGAACGAGTTACACTTTCCTCTCCATCCTCAACACGGTGACTAATATATAAATTCAACTTAGTAGCATTGCTTTCTATTTCATCAGGATTATAGGAAAGACAAAATGAATGTTTCTTTAATTCTGATTCTTCAACACTAGAGTTTGTAACCTTCACCCAATATGGCATTGTTAAAACAATCGTATTTTTATCATAATAAACCAGACTTGACTGTTGCTTATCCAATGTATAAAGAGGATTAGTAGGTTTAGTCTTTGTTGTAGACAAACTTTCATCACCTTTAGGATCAATACAAAGTGGAGTAGATAACAGCGTTACTGGTATACTATTACTATTCGCTGATACCTGTGATTGGTCATATTGACATGAAATTATGTACATAATCCCATCCAATAAACCTAATTCTGTAGTTGGAACCAACTTAGTAGTTCCATCACCCATCAAAAATGATGAATAATTATACTTAACAGGAACAGTCATCGTAACATTGTGGTTATCGTCTCCATTCATACATGAAGTAACCGACATCCCCATAACCACAGCCATCAAAGCCACCAAGAAAAATTTCACTTGTTTCATAAACATATTTTTTAGATTTTGCAAAGATATAAATTCTAATTCATAATTAATAAATGCAAGTACTTAAAAAATACTGCATCCGTTACTTTATTATTTTTGCAAAAAGTTCCAAATGATCATCTACGTAGCTTGCAATCAATGCTGTGACTTGTTCTTCCATCTCTAAATAAGCTTCTTCCAACTCATCAAAAGCTTCATATTGCTCGTACATAGCCATAAATTCATCATCCGTCCGTTCCTTTTCCAAATCTTTCCGGTTGGAATCAAAGATTTTCTTAGCCTTATAAACTAATTTAGAGAATTCTTCCGCTCCCCACAAACGCATCACTTTCGCAAACGGATTATCAAAGATATAGCCACCATAGCCATTCTGAATCAATTGGCAGAATCCCCCTACCATCACCTCATCACGAAAAATCTGATATGCCAGCAAAGAATGTTGTTCTCCTGTCAGCAGAGGCATTGTTTCGGCAGTTAGTTCGCCACCGATAATCTCTTTATATTTATCTGTAAACGCTTGGATAAATTCATCCATTCCTTCACCCGCTGCCTTTTGCAATGCAGATTCTACAACTTCGATCATAATCTTTCTTATAAATTATGTGGCAAAGCTACGAATTTTATTCTACATCTGATGATAATCCTTGCACAATCTTACCTATCTTAACTTCATTATCCACTCTTCACGTCTTTCACAAGACGCATATCAACTCATTTACAGGTGCTTCCGGTGAACTAATCAAATAAAATACGGTATTCACACCATTCACACCTTCACAATATATGCATTTCACAGTCTCATTATATAGCGAAAATGGCTATATAACATCGGCCGACTATAGTCGACCATATAGTCAATTCCAGTCATCCGATCAGACAACAGGAGTTGTCCAGCTAGCCAACAATAGACGGCCGACAGGGATATTGCTAGTTTATTTATGAATATATGCCCCTATTCAGGCAGCTTATCATGCATGTAAATGCATCCCCAGATACACACCTATTAAATAAGGTATGAGCCAAATGCACCAAACCACAATACTGAAACGATTAAAATGCTTTTTAGCTTTAGGTGATCCCTTTACATAAGTCCATATTGCCCACGAAGCATGCACAAACATTAGAAGAATAGCAATAGTTCCCGTCACCGTATGAATTTCGTCATGTAGATGAGTCAGTTCGGCGATGTGCTCCATCAGGCTTGTGCCAACCGTATCGGCAAGCAAACCGAGAAGGAAGAAAATGATATGCCAAAACTTCAATTTCTTTTGAATACGTTCGCCCCAAACACCTATCGTATAAAAAATAAGCGCAGATGAAATAACGCAAATTGCCCCTATTAAATAATGTATATCTACTTGATTCAGTTCCATAAATTTTCTTTTTCTAATAACAACAAAGCAAAGAATAGATAGTTCTCCCAGCTTCAATCTTTCACAAA